>Ga0257106_1000326_pt1 | contig 29589 bp, 26 predicted proteins | sample LP_taG_3_FD_190177 | JGI IMG/M metagenome (GOLD analysis project Ga0257106, IMG submission 190177) | Marine microbial communities from Northeast Subartic Pacific Ocean, Canada - LP_J_2011_P26_10m | ecosystem: Environmental > Aquatic > Marine > Oceanic | place: Canada: Northeast Subartic Pacific...
TGACTTGGTGGACGCTCCACTTCCGAACCTAACCGTTGAAGTTTGGCTTGGCGGCGAATGGATGACCAACGTCACCACGGACGCAAACGGTACGTTTACGGCCATATATCCTGTTCCTGCTGATGCCGAGCTCGGACCGGTTATGCTGGAAACCCGTTTCACGGGTACCACCTTCTACCTGCCAAGCGAAGCCTCCGGCACGTGGACTGTCTACAGCCCGATCTTGGTAACAGTGGCCATGGAAAGCCCGGTCGCTGTCGCTGAAAACATCACCATTTCAGGCACAGTGGTCGACAATCAACTGCTCGCAATCGAAGGCCACACGGTGGACCTCACGGTTGAAGGCATCTTGCTGGCTACCGTGCTCACCGATGCGAATGGAAACTTTGTCTTTGACTGGAATGTCCCAGACATCTTCTCGTTTGGTAACCACACCTTGGAAGCCCGAGCAGAAGCCCAAGGTTACTACCGATCGAACGCCGGCAACACCACGTTCTTCTTGGCTCACCGCTCTGACATCACCCTCATCTTTGACGACGGCCGAGACGCAACCCGTGGCGATACTTGGGCCTTATCAGGTCGATTGTTTGACATTGATACCGTCAACAACGATGGCCTACCATCAATGATGGTCAGTATTCGATTGGATGACGTGGAAGTTGCTATCGCAACAACACTCGCTGATGGTTCATGGTCGACTGTGATTCCTGCAACAATGGAACTGACGCGCGGTGAGCATACCTTTACCGTGGCGTTTGCTGGGACCAACGCACATCTTGAAGCCTCAACAAGCGCCACTGCGCTTGTCTGGTCTGATACGGTCATCACCATTGACGGGACTTCATCCAACATTGTCGTGCGCAGCGATGACGTGTTCGCACCGGTTGTTCTCACGGGCTCGGTGGCTGAAGTGGGTGGCCAAGGTGAAGTGTTCAACAACCTCACTCTGTACCTCGGAAACGGTTCAGATTGCGTTTCAAAGCGAGAAGGCGCACGATGCCTTGAAGACATTCAAATTGCTTGGAACAACGGTAACTTCTCCATGAATGGACAGGCTCCATCATGGTTGCAACCTGGTGGTCAATACCTCCACATTGATGCTCCACGCAACGATGTGCTTTACCTCAACGGGGCAACCGAAAGTCATCTGATTTATGTTAAGGTGAACGCAGACATCGAAGTTTCAATCGACGAAGTCATTCAGGATGAACAAGAAGACATCGGTGGCAACATCATGATCACCGCTCAAGACACACAAGAAGGAATTTCGGGCATCAAGGTCACAGTTTACCTCTACGATGTCAACGGTTCTCAACTTTCGAACCCAATCCAGCCCCTCACCGATGAGAACGGTGTGGCTAGCTTTGAGTTCAATTCCGACCCGCCATACGGTGATGCTGCATTCTGGGGCGAAGTGACGTTGGAAATCATCATCGACGATCCTCGCCTCTCTGACCAAAGCCGGTCAGCCTTCGATGCTCGTGCTTCAGAATCACCTTGGGCTCCCAACGATCAATACACCGAAGTCTCAGAACCTGTTCCACTTTGGGTGTACGTCATCGCCCTTTTGATGGCCGCAGGCGCAGCAGCTGGTACCGTGTTGTACCGCCGCCGCAAGTCTGAGGAATTGCTCGAGGAAGCGGCAGAAATTTTCGCCTACACCGCGGAACTGTTGGCAGCAGGTGATTCCATTCGAGAAGCCATCTTCACATGCTATCAAAATCTCTGTGGAGCCTTCCAACAACATGGATTCCTACGCCGAGATTTCGAAACCGTTCGAGAATTCGAGATGGCTATTCGACAAGCTATGCCGCAAATCTCAGAGGATGCACTAACTGCATTGGACAACATGTTTGAGCAAGCAAGGTACAGCCGAGAAGAACTTGGGGCTCAGCACCAGGCTGCAGCACAACAAGCGCTTGAACGAATGGGCCAAGAGATCTCAACGCTCACGAAGGTCCCAGTTCGTTGAGGGAACTGATCACTCGGCTTTGTGTTTGGCTTGAGTGGTTGATGCTTTGCATCCACCAGAATAAATCGCAGGATCCACAGGTGAAATGCCGGAGTGGTCGGTGGCCTCACCAGCGAAGGTAGAGCCTGCCGTTGAGGTAGTGGGCGCTGATTTCTTTGCCTTTATTGGTGAGGGGCATTTCGCGCTCCAATGGTTCATTGTCACCGTCGGTAACGACGAGTTTGAGAACGGTGATTTCATCTTCCTGCTTGGTGTACAGTACAACGTCCTCGGCAGTCACACCCAGCAACGGGATTGTCAGTCCATCTGGATTGATTTGTCCGTGAAGGGCTTCCACCATCCACTTCAGTTGTCGGCTGGGTTCAACATCAGCCATGTGCGTTTCTGGCAGCATGCCTGCAGCAACGAGCACATGCTCATGCATTGACTGGACTTCACCAAGGTGGCCTGCTTGATTGTGGAATTCTGTGTGAAGGTTCTCCACTGAAGCCGACAAACCGTGTGTGTTCACCTCGGCTTCTTCACCGTGAATCGTTTGAACCATATCAGTCCCAACTTCGAGGGGTTCCCATGACGCCATGAGGTGTGGGTTGAGTGCGGCCTCCATGAACCTTCGTCCTCCAATCAATGAGCGTCATTCACTCTTCATTAAGGGTGTGGACCCGTGAAAAGAAGCGTCGAGCGAAGGATGCAGTCGTCATTGGCGTGTTGGTGGCGTTCATTCTGAGATCGCTCGGATAACATGTGGCGTAGGTGCGATCGGTGTGCCGCTGGTCGAGTAAGACGATTAGCGCTCGGTCGCCAATTGATCGGATTGGGCGACCCATGGCTTGTAGGATGGCATTGATGGCTGGTTGGGTGACTGTATATCGCCAAGCGTTGTTGGCGCCAAACCTCTCACCAGCGTAATCTTTGAGTGCGCTGGAAAGGACAGAAGGGGGTGCATTTGGGATGCCAATGCATGCCACTGCGTCAAGAATCCCTCCGTTGTAATCGATGCCTTCAGACAGCCGTGCTCCGTAAACGCCGCAAAGCATAACCCTCTGGTTTTTCTCTTTCTTTTCCTTAAGCGAGGGGACAATTTCGTCAATGTCTTGTTTGCTCCAGTCCCGACTTTCGATTAACTTCGTTACACCCTTGAATGTCCTTTCGCCGATGATGTCCTCCATGATCTTGTATGAAGGGAAAAACACTGCAAGGTGGCCAGGGGTTTCGTCGATTAAGGCTTGGAGATGCGCTCGTATCTTTGCCCACATGTCCAGCGAGCGTTGGGTGTATTTCGTCGTGACATCACCTGCGACTAAAACCGGCCTGCGCTCACCAGCGAATGGCGAATTGTAAGCGGTTTTCGTTGTTTTCTCTTTGGGCAAGTCGAGTATATCAGCATACATTTGTGGAGGATATAGGGTGCCAGACATAAGAATCGACCCTTTTGTTGACGCGAAAAGTGGGCCCGAAACAAGTCCTGGGTCAAGCAGATGGGATGTGATTTTCCCTTCCTTTCCTTTGGTGCTAAACACCAGGCTCAATGCCGGAGTATCCCCGTATGTTTCAACCACTTTCAATATATGTCCAAGCCGGTGTGCGTGGATTTCCGAGTCCTCTTCATCGTCACCAGCCTCCTGATCTATTTGCACCTTGAGCAAAATCTCTGCTAAGCCGAGCAATCGATATTTCCGTTGCACTTGCGCCTTGCCAGGTACAGGTTGTTCGGACAGCGTTTTTTGCCCGGTGACACCTTCATACTCATCGCAAGAGCGGTGAATGACATCAAGTAAACGCTTTACTTCTACGTGAGATTCTTCTTTGTCCCTGAGCAGGTCTGTGTGCAACTGGCGAAACAAGTCAGCCGTCTTTGACCGTGCGATTTTGATAATTTCCCAAGCCCAAGTGGCCATGTCCAAGTCTTTCATGACCGAATTGGATGCATTTTTTTGATATGCCTGTGTTAAGGTTTCCACATACTCATTGAGGTCCACTTCGGCGCTTCGCACAATGCTTGGTGTGACCACTCGCTCCATACTCATCCGTATTCGATCAGGTAGGTTGTGGGCCTCATCCACGACAAGGATACATTTTCCTAAATCCACGCTCATCGCCCCGAGAGATTTTTCACGCACGGCTTCGGCAAATACGTGATTGTAGTCACAAATAAGAACATCAGAATCCTTGACGGCTGAACGACAAATGGCCCAAGGACAAACGCCCCAGGCTCTACTTTTGTCAATTATCTCATCCACATGGCGTGGAAATTGCAGTATGAAGTTCCTCACTTCTTCTCGGCCGGATTGCTTTGAGTCATCGGATGTACCTTGCTCACAGAAGCATTTTCCAGATAGCACATCCACGTCCTTGCACATATCATTTCGACCAATGATATCTGCGACCCTCACCGGTCGTTCCCCGTCAGGGAGTCGTTCGTTGATGTTGCGTATCGTGTTCACTACGATGGTGTGTTGTGATTGACGGCCAGTGAGAAAAAGAATAGGAGCGGGGTGGTCACTTGCTCTGGAAATCTCAATTGCGGCTGCGAGAGCAGCGGCGGTTTTTCCGATGCCAGTTGGGGCCGCAGCAAGATGATGGCCGTTGTTACGTAGAGCTTCTCGAGACTCCCGAATCATCTCAATTTGCCCAGGTCGCGGTTCTTTGTGCGCAAGAAAGGGAAAATCCTTGGGGGTCGCTTGATTCTCCACCAGACCCATAGTTAAGGTTCGCTGCCGACACTTCTAAAGGATTGGGGGCTGATCGTGATGCAGCGTTTACACTGCAGTGAAGAATTGTGCCCAGGATCGTGGGGGACCTGGGCACGGGGGAACCACGGACTCAGCTAGCTGGTCGTGTGGAATCAAAGTCCCCCCGCCCGTCTTTCGGGGGGAGGTGTGTTGGGTTGTTTTGTCCGTTGCGTGCAAGACGGGCACGCAGACACAAAGCGGCTAATCCGTACAGGTTGGACTCTCCCTGTACAGCATTGAAGGTGGCGCCACGAGTTTCATCCGTTTCGTTTTGCCAATTCATTCCATCCCCTCCAGCACTCTCACCACTCATTCGTGGTATTCTTCGTGTCGCATCGTTGATTCCTTGGCCGAGGCCAACAAATCTTCGAGTTGTTTTTTCTGTTCTGCATTCGCTTTAACGGCGTTTGCAATGTAAAGTGAAAGCCCTTCTTGGGCTGCGATTTCCGGGGTCGTGCCCTGGAGTTCGTACAACAGTCCAAGCGATCGCTTGTCGCCGTGTCCGAGGGGGATTCGAACTGAATCCATGCCTTGGACCAAGGGTTGGCCGTTGAGGAATTGGTGGATGGCTTGACGAATGACGTCCGACCGGTTGCGGGCGCCTTCCAAACCAACTCGAGCATCGAGCATCATCAAATCTTCCTCAGTGATTCTGAGCGAGACGAGGTTGCTTGGTGCGGTCATTGTAGTGGGCTCCTGTAGCCCTTCGTATGCAACACACCCCATAAAGGTATTCTATTTGATTACGATATGTATTACAAATGATTTCAGAACTGGGGCGCCCCTTACTTGCTCGCAGCAACCCTTTTTGTAGTTCGAAACACCTTCTTTTGAGGCGCAGTTCTAAGGAGGCAGCGTATACAGTGGCCAGAACCCGTCAGGGAAGTATTGATTCGTTATGTCTCTAAATACCGGCGACATTTCGATGGAGCATGGCACTCGAACCATCCCGTGGATTGTACCTGTATCTTCGAACCCTCAACGAAGCCTTGGGCGACGAGATCATCACCGACGATGAAGCTCAAATCCTCAAGGTCCTGGCGGACGCACTTGGTGTCCGACCCAGCGAAACCGCTGAATGCCTCTCTGTAGCACGAGGCGAGGCTGTTAATCCCTTTGACGAACTCGAGGAGGACTATTCTGGCCACAGGATGGGTGACGTGGCGACCTACCAGACGGCGCTGATTGCAGCGCTTGATGATGAAGTCATCAGTGAAGATGAATGGTCGATGCTCAATTCCTTACGAACGGTGATTGGTCTCCAAGCCGACCAACACACCATGATCGAAGAAGCCATTCGTTCGATGGCGGAAGTCGATGATCAAGGTGTACGCAGAATAGAACGCTTAAAGCGATTCAACACGGTTTGCCCTTACTGAGCAGGGACTGCTTCGAGCGCATCAAAACCCCACATGAAGTACATTTGCCGAGGTAACCCTTAGAAAGGGTCTTCATTTGGACCGGAGCAATAGTTACTCCACACGGTGATACGATGAGCGCAACAAAAGAAATCTATGACGCAGTGGTCGCTCGCGACCCAGGACAACCTGAATTCCACCAAGCCGTTTGGGAAGTCCTTGAATCCCTTGAACCAGTTCTCGAACAGCATCCAGAGTACCGCAGTATTGTGGAACGGGTTGTTGAGCCAGAGCGCTTAATCCACTTCCGAGTACCTTGGGTTGACGATGCAGGCAACGTGCAAGTGAACCGTGGATTCCGAATTCAATTTAACGGCGCTATTGGACCATACAAAGGTGGACTGCGATTCCACCCAAGCGTCAATGCTTCAATCTTGAAGTTCCTGGCGTTTGAACAAATTTTCAAGAATTCACTCACCGGTCTTCCTATGGGAGGCGGAAAGGGTGGAGCAGATTTTAACCCAAAGGGAAAGTCTGATGATGAAGTCATGCGTTTCTGTCAATCCTTCATGATGGAATTGTGGCGACACATTGGCCACAACTGTGACGTCCCAGCTGGCGATATCGGTGTTGGCGGCAGAGAAATTGGTTACATGTTTGGTATGTACAAGAAACTTCAGAATGAATTCCAAGGTGGCGTCCTCACCGGAAAGGGCCTTTCCTATGGCGGTTCTTTGATTCGACCAGAAGCAACAGGCTACGGTCTCGTTTATTTCGCTCGTGAAATGCTTGCTGCTCAAGGCAAGTCCTTCGAAGGCGCTGCAGTCTCCATATCCGGTTCCGGAAACGTGGCACAATTTGCCTGTGAAAAGGTCCTCGATCTTGGTGGAAAGCCAGTCACCATGTCAGACTCAAGTGGGTTCATTCATGACTCAGCGGGCATCGACCGGGCAAAGCTTGCTTGGATCATGGACCTGAAGAACAACCGTCGCGGGCGCATCTCCGAATACGCAGACGAATTCAGCAGCGCAACCTTCACCGCATCCGGGCCAGAACCTTCCTCGAACGGACTTTGGGGCGTCAACGTCGATGTTGCGCTTCCTTGCGCAACTCAAAACGAAATCAACGGTTCGGAAGCACAAATGCTCGTTGACAACAAGGTCATGGCTGTTGCAGAAGGCGCCAACATGCCGTGCACTCCTGAAGCGGTCGAAATCTTCCAGAAGAGCGGCGTGATGTTCGCTCCCGGAAAGGCAAGCAACGCTGGTGGTGTCGCAACTTCCGGTTTGGAGATGTCCCAAAACTCTCAACGGTTTGGCTGGACACGTGAAGAAGTCGATGCAAAGCTCGACAACATCATGGTCAACATCCACAAGAACGCTGCTGAGACCGCTGAGAAGTACGGTCGCCCTGGTGACTATGTCTTCGGTGCAAACGTTGCAGGTTTCCTCAAGATCGCCGAAGCCATGATGGCTCACGGCGTTGTTTGAATTCGGCTACGCAAACCGCTCTGATTGCTGGTTTCGATCAGCGATACATTCGTCCTCGCAAAAGTATATACTCTTCAAGTGATGAAGCAGACACATGCCCAAACTTATTGCAGGTGACGATGCTCCAACCATCGTTTTACCCTCTACAGACGGAACGACATTTGACCTATCAGCGCTCAAAGGCAAGCGCGTCCTGCTCACGTTCTTCCGGTTTGATTCATGCCCTTTTTGCAACCTACGAATTCACCGACTGGTGAAGCGCTGGAACGAATTCCCCGAAGACACCGTGATGGTTGGTGTTTTTGATGCTTCAATTGACAAACTCAACAAGCGCATGAAGAAGCATCGTGTTCCGTTCACACTCGTTGCTGACGAAACCTACGAGCATTTCCTCAACAATGGCGTCGAAAAGTCGTTTTTCACAGCGATGTTGACCCCTTTCAAAGCTCCGTTGACTTTCCTTGAAACTCTTTTCCGAGGGTATGTTCCAATGACCCTCTCCGCCTCAAAATTGTCAACACTCCCAGCTGATATACTGATCGACGAGAACGGTAAAGTCGTCAAGGCACACTACTGCAAAGACACTGTAAGCCATCTGTCTATCGACAGCATGATTGAATTTGCAAAAGGCAATTGAATGCTTAGGCCGATTCTTTCACTCGGAAGGGGGCGCTGCTTGGCCGGTTTCATCCATGCCGACGATTTCATAGTTGGATGGGAACAAAGCAATAGCAACTCCAAGAAGAAGGCACAACAGACCCCAGCCAAACATCTGTTGAACAAATAACATTTCGAGTGCGACAACCACAAGCAACATTCCGCCAAGGTTGGAAATCCATACGAGGCTCTTGAATGTCGAAAGCGTGACTCCCGGCGTCCCTTCCTTTCGGTAAGGCCCGAACTCTCCTCCAAACCGTTGCGCCGTGTCTTGCTTTCCTTTCTTTGACATTACAATTCCTCCTCAGCGGTCGATCATGGTTATGGCATCGGTTGGGCAAGCCAATACACAGAGCCTGCAACCCGTGCACGCGTCGCGAATAATCCGGGCTTTTCGGTTTGATTCAACTCGAATCAATGGGCTTGCCATATCGACTTTGTACAAATCAATGGCGTCATCGTCGCAAACAATGGTGCATTGATCGCAACCGATACAGAGGCGTTCCTCAACGAAAGCCACGGCGGTTTCCCCGCCTTTTGAGGCAGCATGTTGTTCGCCTCGTTGACGGTTCAGTGAACTGCGAATGCGCAAGGCCTCGGCCTCTCTGCGCTTCTTCAGGTCATCCGAGGATGTCATACGGGTGCCTCCACGGGGTCATGCCCTTCAAACTTGACGACAGCCATGTTGACCAAAAGATCACCAAAGCAATAGAACGCACCGACCAACAGTGGGGGGTTCCAAGCGGTCAAACTGGTCCATGGTACCTCTGCAGCCCACGTCCAATTGCCAAGTTGAGTGCCGATGATTTCCATGCCAAGCGCAGCCCAAGCCATCGCCGCATAGAGTCGCGGTTGTGGGCCATATTTTGTAAACACAAAAACCAGGATAAGCAACACAACAGCGGAAGTATCGCCTCCAGTGTAGGCACCATACGCTACGATTGGGACAAAGGGTACGAGGGAAGGCAGCGCCATTGATGCCTTCATTTTCTCTGCCATCATTCTGCCAAGATCAAAGAGAAAATAGTGCCCAGCAGGTACAAACAGCGGCATTAAGCCGCGTTGATACTCATAAATGCCCCAGACTTCACTGAAAAACAACTCCATTGGGGTAGCAAAGGCAACAACGGTGATCATTTCGATGCGGATTTTACGGGTTCCATTTGCATAAATGTAGGCAAATAGGCCCCAACACCACATGTTCACCGGCCATTCAGCAGCAGCACCTGAGAACAAACCGTTGGCACCAGTGGCTGATAACCACAATCCAACCGAGATGGTGAGGATGTACACCCACGCTCTGTGCATGGTTGAGCCACTCGGCTGTTCCACTTAAGCAGGAACGCCGTTTGCTGTTTCTTCATAGGTAAGCAATTCTTTGCCCATTGCCAACATCGAGAGTTCGGCAACCAAAGCGTGCCATCCATGGGCGTGTTCGCCGTATGCTTTGCCAACTTCGTGGATGGATTCAAATCGGGCGCTTGGTGAATTCAAATTTTCATTATCGCCTTTCTTCGGGTTGATTCGGTAAAACCACGACGCGGCTTGACCGTCAACGAGGTAAACCACAGGTTCCACAGGCGCACCTTCCGGGGATAGAAGGCTTGTTGGCACCCCTTCTTGAATGAGGAAGTTCTCAACATCCACACCACCCTTGGCGTACATGAGTCTGTTCATCTTTCGATTGGAGAGGGCTAAGATTTGTTCGCCCTTTGTGACGACCATGATGCCTAAGCCGTAGGTGCCTCGATCGTTTTTGATGAAGGCTACAGGCTGCCTGTCGATGCCATGAGCATCGTATTTTTCCTTCAATCCTTGCAGGAACTCATCGATCTCTTCTGCCAAACGGATTCGACATGCCTCCTTTTCGAGGCATTTATTTTCGGAAACAAACCATTCAGTCATCAAATGCCATGAATCAATGCCAAGTATTTCCGCCATTTCATCGACGTAATTCTGTAACTGTTCGTAATGTTCTGACTTTCGCCTTCGGTGCCATCCCATTTCCTTTGGAGGAAACACGCTGTTGCCAAGCCCAGGTAGTATGCCTTCAGTCAAGTCGTTGTTGAGCAACGTCAAGCAAGGCAAGTCTTCGCCAACCATCAAGCGTTCGACTCCGTCGATGACTTGCACTTCGACAGGCGTCAGTTCAACGGGTCCTGAAATTCCATCGAGCCAGCCCCGATCGTCAAACACAGGGGAACCTACCGTACAACGATAGCCTGCCATAATGAGCAATTTCTGGATTGTGGCAATGTTTTCCACATAGCCTTTGTTTCTCGTGTGTGCCTCTGGGTAAAGGTGGATCCAACTGCAATTCCCATAGTTGCGTTCGATGTGAGCGTGCATCAAGCCTGAAATTCCGGCCATTTCTTGTTCAGCAATGTTGTTGAATCCAGCCGGAAAGTGGTTGGCGTCAACGACCGCAATTTTCCAACCAGCATCACGGACATCCACGCTTCCGTAGAATGGAATTGGAACTTCAGCGCGCTTTTCATCCATCCACTTGGAAATTTCATCCCTTTTTGATTCAAGATGTTCGCTCAGGTCGTGCAATGTTGTCATCCAATCACCTCGTCCAACAGTTCCACAGCGCTTGCCGTTGGCTTTGATGCCCCCCGGTCGAGTATATGAATTGCTTCAAATAAGCCAATGCCAATCGCTAACTCTGGTTGCCCCTTGAACGCCTTCGAAAGCGTTGGATAGCGCTTCAATACCGCATCGCCTCGTGGCTTTAATTCCTCGATGAGGCTGTTGATGAGCGTTGGTGATGTAGCTCGACCGGCGGGTAATTTTGGCCGTCGAACGATTTCGTTTGGTAGCCTTGTCAAATCGGCGGCGGCGCGGAGAGCAGCCTTTTCTTCGAGGGATTCGGGAAGCCGCCAGTCCATTGGAAGAGCACTGGACGCTTGCCTGTGCGATTGACCCAAAAAAGGAACACGCACTTCGAGGGAATGCGCCATTGAGTGTCGGTCGACAAGCCGCAGTTGGAAATTGCTGAGTTGTCCATGTTCCAATTCGAAGTTCAAAAAAGATTCAAGTGAACCTGTGTGAGCGGAACCTGTGTGATCGTTGGTGTACCATGCATCACCAACTGGCAGTTCACGGCGCTCGATTTGCCGAGCTGCTGGATGGTCCATTGAAGCAAGACGCGAATCGACAAGGGCTGCATGTTCTGCTGGGTTTCGGTAGCGAGGGTAACCTGCATGAAGTTCGTCAGCGCCTTGCCCGCACAACCCCACCGTCACTTTTTTGGACATTTTTTCGAACAGCGGTTGGAAAAACAACACCGTTACATCAAAGTCTTCTCCGTGCCATGTCAAATCAGGAAGTTTTTGATTGAAAGCATCGGGTTCGAGAATATGCTTGTGGTGTTCTAAATCGAGGGTGGCTGCGACGGTTTCAGCAGCAATCCAATCGGGGTTGTCTTCGCTTTCTGCAACCGTCCAGCATGCCGGAACTGGTTGGCCTGCTCGCTCCGCTGCTTCATGTGCGACGGCTGCAACAAGGGCGGAGTCAAGTCCACCGGACAGCACAATACCCATCGGAACTTCGCCCATCAGGCGTTGACTGACGCTATCCACAAATGACTCAAGCAACGCTTCGGATTGAGTTTGAGGGTCCCAGTCGGTAACGGGGTCGAGCGCTTGGCGTTCTACATCAGCAACACCAACAAGGGCTGGGACCTCGTTGACAAGGGTCCATACCTCGACCGTTCCCGGGCGAATATGATGCACATCCTTGAGCAAGGTTGTACCGTCCAACGGGTATTCCCAGGCTAAACGAGCGACAAGAGCCAGTTCGTCAAAAGCAGGAATGTGGCCTTCATGAGCACGCAGTGCCTTCGCTTCGCTCGCAAACATCAAGCTGCCTTCAACAACCGTTCGCACCATTGGTTTGATGCCAAGCGGGTCGCGAGCCAGAATCAGTTGACCTGCTGCGGGATCCCAGAGGCTGAAGGCGTACATGCCATCCAATTGAGCGATCCACTTTGCGTGATCTTTAGGCGTGAGTTGGTGGCGTTTAGAATGATTTTTGGCTTTGCTGTGAAGTGCCAAAATGGCTTCAGAATCTACATTGCTCGTCCATGCATATGTGGTATTTTGAGTGCGCAGAAGTGGGTGGTTGTAAATTTCCCCGTTGGCTGTGAGCACCTCGCCGTTCGGCCCGAACAGGGGCTGAGCGCCTCCAGCACGATCCACAATTGCTAACCGGGTGTGACCAAGTGCGATTTTGTCATCAGACCAAACATCTTGGCCATCAGGTCCACGGTGTGCTTGGTAACGATTCATGGCGTGAACAACATTGATGTCCGGCTTTCCAAACATCCCTGCAATGCCGCACATAGGATAGCCTCCTTGGCCCGACCTTCTTCAACCCATTCGGCTTTTTTCACCAGACGGGGTACTTGACCATGACAACAGCCATGAGGATCATTGCAATTGAAAACCCTACGAAGTACGTGATTTGAGGAGGTTCTGAAGAGTTTGTCTCGTCGCTCATTGAGGTCACCAGTTTCTTCCACAGGGCGCCATCATTTGAACATATTGAGCCGAAGTCATGGTCTCATGCCATTAGCAAGAGAAACGGTTCGAGCAGCATAATCACGCCAAGAGGAATCAGTGTCATTGTTGCGTTGTCGTCTATGTAGCGCAAACGGGGCCATTCTGCCGCAACGCACAGCGGGCCAAAGACCAATGCCAACCAAAGGGGCGTTGCGAAGAAGGACCAGCATGCAACCCAAATCGCTCCGATAAAAAGGGTCGAATAAAGCACCACATTTCGGGTGTCGATTCCACGGCGGCGCAATTCGCCCATGAACGGGTCGCCGAGCGAGAGCGAGAGGACGAGCGGCCAGGCATACTCTTCAGTCGGAGCCAGTAAGAATACCATCCCGACACCGAAAGAACCCCATGCAAGAGCAGAGACTTGTCGTGCTTCGTACTCGCGTTGTCCGAAGATGGTGATGCCCAATTTGAGTCGCAATCCTTCGACAATGATTACCAATATGATGATCATCGAGACCAACTGAGCGTTAGAAGTGCCCACTGCGTCAGCAATTTCGGTCCCCCACTCAAAGTAAATCCAAGGAAGAGCGCTCATCACAATGTGGATGGCGCGACGGAAGATATGGCCGTTCATGCCCCCTACGGAAAGTTCGACAGGGTTGGTTAACTCAACTTGGTCAGACATGCTCGTTCGCTCCAATGGAACGAATGACATCATCCAGCGTCATTGAACCTGCCGATAATTTTTCGAGCATAACATCGAGTTGTGGTGCTTCGAGAATTTTCCGCTCATGGTGGGCAAGGAGTCGTTCACGCCATCTTGCCCGTTCAGACCGACCTGAGGCATCAAGAGCAAGCAGCATCGAGGCTGCTTCTTCGATTCCAGTGCCATGAAGAGCAGACGTAAGGAGCACGGGCGGTGGGTTGCCCGCACCCAATTCGTAGGATTCGCGCAATTCGCCGGCATGTTGCTCAGCGCCTGCCAAATCGCATTTGTTGACGATGACGGCATCCGCCAACTCGAGGAGCCCTGCTTTTTCAGCTTGTACACCATCGCCTCGGGCTGGGCCTTCGACGACGAGGATTCGGTCTGCAATCGCCGCACACCTCACTTCAGCTTGTCCTGCGCCTACTGTTTCAATCACCACGCGGTCCCAGCCGATGGCGAGCAAAAATTGAGTCATGTCAGCGACGATGAGCGGAACGCTACCGGATGCCTTTCGCGTGGCGATGGAGCGAAGGTAGATGTTTTCCTTCAGGTCTTTATCATCAACCACAGTCATGCGAACTCGGTCGCCTAACAAGGCGCCTCCCGAACGTGGTGATGATGGGTCAACCGCTAACAGAGCAACGCGCAAACCCGCCCGAGCCCAGTGGGTGAGCAAACCGTCAAGCAAACATGATTTCCCTACACCCGGTGCGCCGGTGATGGCAAGCGACTGCCATTCGTTGCCTGTCGGAACGACTGGCTCAACGATTTTGAAAACTTCAGCGAGTTCAATGGTGCGGTTCTCCAAGGCACTCAAGGTTCGAGCAAGCGAACGACGATCGCCCTTTGCTGCGTCTTGAATCAGATCCCGCATGAGAGGTTCACCTCATTGACCCTTGTCCCAGTGCCAATCGGTTCCTTGTCCGACGCCAGCATCGTCCATTGCGTGTGAAGTTTGAATGAATTCGAGGATTTCAGAAGTTGGTGTTCCAGGTCCGAAGATGGCGCGGATTTTACAATCAAACAGCGCTTGTCGGTCGTCTTCTGGAATGATACCACCACCGAACACAATCACGTCGTTCAGTCCTTCAGTTCGTAGCAATTCACACACCTTGGGGAAGAGGTGCCCATGAGCACCAGACAAAGAGGACAAGCCTAGGAACCTTGCGTCTTCATCGCGAACGGTGTCGACGATTTGTTGGGCGCTTCTGCGCAAACCGGTGTAAATCACTTCATGGCCGGCGTCTCGAAGGGCTCTTGCGACAACTTTCGCACCACGGTCGTGCCCGTCTAATCCGGGTTTGGCTACAACGACTCGCAGTGGTTCGCCCATGAATCGAGGATGGAACGCTTCCCTATCAACGCACCCCTCTTGTTTGCTCAGAGCCGTTTTTGAGGCTTGTTTTCACTTGCCAATGCTTTGGTTTGAGAACCCATGGTTTGTCAGGCGATGAGTGACAACGCATAAGGGCGGGTTTTCTGTCCGAGGAGTTGGGAAGCCTATGTCATCGACAGAGCAACGACTCCAAGACTTGCGCAATCGAAAGGCCCGCAGTGAGGCTGGAGGCGGTCAAGCACGAGTGGATGCTCAGCACAATCGCGGTAAAATGACCGCTCGGGAGCGCATGGAAATGCTGCTCGATGATGGCTCCTTCCAAGAGATCGATGCGTTAGTTGAACATCGCTGTCGTGATTTTAATATGGATACCAACATCATCCCTGGCGACGGTGTCGTAACCGGTCACGGAACCATCAACGGTCGCGAAGTGTTCGCCTTTGCTCAAGATTTCACCGTTTATGGTGGGTCTTTGGGCGAAATGCACGGGCTAAAAATCTGCAAGGTGCTGGATATGGCGCTTAAGACAGGCCGTCCAGTGATTGGCATGAATGATTCAGGCGGTGCCCGAATCCAAGAAGGCGTTGCTTCGCTTGGAAGTTACGCTGAAATTTTCTTCCGCAACGTAAGAGCCTCCGGTGTTGTTCCACAAATTTCAGTCATCATGGGACCTTGTGCAGGTGGAGCCGTGTATTCCCCTGCGATCACAGACTTTGTGATTATGGTCGATCAGACCGCTCACATGTTCATCACCGGCCCTGAAGTCATCAAAACAGTCACCAATGAAGTAGTGAGTTTCGAAGACTTGGGCGGTGCCATGACGCACGGGAGCAAATCTGGCGTGTCGCACTTTACCGCTTCAGACGATGAAAGCGCCCTTGCGCTGGCTCGAGAGCTAACTGACCTTCTGCCTCAAAACAACCTTGAGCGCCCCCCAACCAGGAAAACATCAGACCCGATCGATCGCAAGTGCGATGTTCTTGATACGATTATCCCCGATGTTGCAACAAAACCCTATGATGTGCTCGATGTGATTGCTGAAATTCTGGATGATGGTGGGTTTCTGGAGGTTCAGGCAGATTGGGCGCAAAACATTGTTGTTGGCTTTGGCCATTTAGGCTCCCAAACCGTTGGGGTTGTCGCCAATCAACCAAAGGTACTCGCTGGTTGTCTTGACATCGATGCAAGCGATAAAGCAGCTCGATTTGTCAGGTTTTGTGATGCGTTCAACATTCCTTTGATTACGCTCGAAGACGTACCCGGATTCTTGCCTGGAACCAATCAAGAATGGGGTGGAATCATCCGTCACGGTGCCAAGTTGCTCTACGCCTACGCAGAGGCGACCGTCCCCAAACTCACCGTGATCTTACGAAAGGCCTACGGCGGTGCTTACGACGTGATGTCCTCAAAGCACATCCGTGGCGATTACAATGTGGCTTGGCCAACAGGAGAACTTGCCGTTATGGGGGCGGATGGAGCGGTTGAAATTATTCACAAGCGACGAATTGCTCACGCACGCAACGCTGAACAAGAACGAGCCCGCCTGACTGAAGACTTTAACGAAAAGTTTGCCAATCCGTACAAAGCCGCAGCGCTTGGCTATCTCGATGATGTCATCGAACCAAGCGAAACTCGGCGCCGCCTTGCTCGTGCGCTTTCTATGCTTCTGGATAAAGAAGAACTTCGGCCTGCTCGCAAGCACGGAAACATACCACTCTGAGGTGCTTTAATGTCGAAAACAGATCTTGCAACCTTGCGCATGGCTGCCATTGCAGCAGTCTTGGCAGAAGTGATGCAACAGGGCGAAGATGTGGGCCAAGTGGCTCGAAAGGCCGGCCTTGCGTGGTCACAAGATCATCGGCGCATGAACACTGGGCAATCCGGCCTCATGCATCATCGAGCAAGCCGCTCTCCATGGAAGTGAACGTATGTCTGAAACTAGAAAAGTCATTGTAGACGGTGTAGAATTCGAAGTTGCTCTAGAGGGTGAAGGTACTATTTGGAAAGCCACGGTTGAGGGCCAATCGTTCTCAATCGAAGTTCCAGATGCGGCTCCAGTTTCCAAGAAGAAACGCTCCGGTGGTGGGAAGAAAAAGAAGTCAGGCACCGTTTCGGCAAATATCCCGGGCAAAGTCGTCACCGTTGAAGTCAACGAAGGCGATGAAGTTGTTGAAGGGCAAGTGATTTTGATTCTTGAGGCAATGAAAATGCAAAATGAAATCCAAGCGCCAGTCTCAGGGACCGTTGTTTCCGTTCAGTGCGAAGAAGGTCAAGCGATTGAAGCGAACATCCCTCTTGTCATCATTGAACCCGTTGCCGAACCTGAGGCAGAGTGAACCTTTTTCTTTGCGTAATTCGTTCGTTTGAGCACGGCGATGTACGACCATTAAAGAGGTGTCAGCGTTTGTATCCACCTATGGGCGGAAGTGCAGTGTGTGATTTTCCAGGCTGTGGAGAGGAAGGAACCATCGTCTCTCGTTTGTCCCCAGAAGGATACCTCGTGGCAACGGGGAAAAAAGCATACTCGTTTCGAGAAGCTTATCGTCGCTTTCACTACTGCTCCAACCATCATGATGAGTTGATGGGCGGCGTGTGGTCGCGGGTGAGAAAGCCTGGTGACAAGCAAGAAGGGCACGTGGCACCAACCGCTATCTGACGATTCAAAACCGTCATTCCACTGATAGGATGATAAGCGAAGACACTTTCAGTGTTCTATGAACAACCCTTCTGTACCTGTTCAAAATAAAATCTCAGCCGTTTTGTTGTCGGTTTTGATTGCTTTGATGTCGGTGACTCTAGCAGCCCCAATGGCTTCTGCTGTCGGCCCAAATCAAAACGATCTCGGCTCTTCAATGGACCTCCCTGACAACTCGACTTCGATCAACAGTTCTCAAGCCATCATAAGCATGAACGGGTACGCTCCGATGGCTTCGGGTGCCCTGTACGGCGAATTGGATGTTGGTGACGATGAAGATTGGTTCGCAATGACCCTCAACGCAAACGAAGGCGTGACGCTTCAAATCGCATACAACACCACCTACACGTCTTCAAACGGTTCGACGTACACCAACGATTTCGAATTGTGGATGTATGACTCATCGATGAATATCATTGAGGTTTCAATCCAGAACAATCCTGAGGTTGTCTCAACCAACACTTCAACAGGACCTCATGGTGGTACGGTGTACTTCAAGATCGTTCGTTACGACGGCTATGGTTTCTACACCCTTGATTTCTGGTTGTTCAGCACCTCGACCGGCAACGGAACTGGAGGCAACGGCACATCGCCTCCAACCAACTGCGTTGGAAACGGAACGACAAACTCCGATATTCTTGAACCCAATGACAGCATATCAACCGCAACATCGGCATCAAGCCTCCCAGTGTACTGCACCGGTCTTTCCATCGATTCAACAGCTGACGAGGATTATTTTGAAATTGTCATGACTTCAGGCATTACATATTACGTCAACTTAACCTTCACTCATGCCAGCGGGGATATCGATGGTGAATGGACGGATGCCAGTGGCTCATCGCTTTCCCTTGCTGGATTTGGGTCCCTCGGATCTGGTTCTGACAACGAAGCAGCATCATTCACTGCTACCAGCAGCTTCACTTCTTATCTCAAAGTATACTTGTATCCCTTCAGTACTGGGACAGCGAATGTTTACGACATTGAACTTTCAACAGACCAATCAGGTGGTGGGCAAAGTTTCGAATCCATCGAAGTGAACCAAGTCAACACCACCAGCGTCACCATCGAGATTGAAGGGCTCACAGCTGGAACCAATTATTCGTACAACTATTCGAGTGTGCAATTCTTTTCCAATGGGTCATCTGCATGGGGATCATCAAGTATAGTCAATTTCAACGCCACTGGAACAACGTACACGGCCAACGTCACTACAGCCATGCCAATGATGATCGAATCTGAATTCTGTACGGAATCTTACCTCACGGGTACAACAGGTAGTGTCCTGGATATTGGTTTCAATTGCGTCTACTTCGAAATGCTTGAATTAGACACGCTTTCGTCGACAACCGGCTCGCTTTCAGCAACGAACCTAACGGCAGGCACGGACTACACCTTGTGGTGGCTTGTTTACGATACCGTTGAGTTCGACAACAATTACACATCTTCGAATGACATCGACTTGGCGCTTGCAGCTTCGCTGGTTCATGAAGGGACTGAAAACTTCACAAGCACAGCATCATCGGAAGCATGGTCTGTAAATTGGACCGGAATCACCACGATGAACCTGCATTCGATGGTGGGTTTCCTTTCGTACAACAACACAGCGGTTAATCTGAGCGCAGACGAGGGGTACATCGGTGTTCACTTCTCAGATTTCATACCTCAATTGCCATCAATGATGATCGATGCTTACTCAACAAGCAGCACCGCTGTCACAAACAACGTAGACGTCAAGGGTTCAGACCTCGTGACTGGCGATTCCTATCGATACCAAGTTCGTGTTGTCGATCAAGCAGGTGCAAACATTGCTTCATCCACCATCATGAATTTCACAGCATCGGCCCAAAACATGAGCATGCCAACTTTCACCTATTCCACGCCGACAACTTCTGGTGCGTACTGTGCAGAAGTCCTGCTTTACTCAGCCGCAAGCGTCCAACTCATTGGCGACACGGCTTGCTTCAATCTTGTCTTTGATGATGACAACGATGGTGTAGCCAACGAAATCGACCTTTGTGCCGACACCACAATTGGGGCTTTAGTTGACCAAGATGGCTGTGAATTGTCACAGAAGGATTCTGATGGCGATGGATACAACGATGCCGTTGATGCTTTCCCTAACGATGCCAGTCAGTTCTCTGACATGGACGGTGACGGTTATGGAGACAATGCCAACGGCAACAACCCCGATGCTTTCCCCACAGACAGTTCACAGTGGTCGGATATTGATGGAGACGGCTACGGCGATAACGCTGGTGGCAACGCATCTGATGCCTTCCCTTACGATCCAACCCAATGGTCTGATGCAGATTATGACGGCTATGGCGACAACGCCTCTGGTAACAACGCCGACGAGTATCCAATCGATGCAACCCAATGGGAAGATGCTGACGGCGACGGTTACGGCGATAACCCGGCTGGAACCAACGGCGACCAGTTCCCTAATGACGCTTCACAGTGGGCTGACGCTGACGGCGACGGCTACGGTGATAACGCCGCTGGAAGCCAACCCGATGCCTTCCCAAGCGACGCCACACAGTGGGAAGATACTGATGGTGACGGATATGGCGACAACGTTGGTGGAAACGACGCTGACGCCTTCCCAGATGATGCAAGTCAATGGGCGGACGAAGACGGCGATGGCTTTGGAGACAATCAAGCAGGCAACGACGCTGATGCCTTCCCAATGGACGGAACCCAGTGGTTCGACACCGATGGTGACGGCTACGGTGACAACCCAACTGGAACCACCCCCGATATGTTCCCAACCGACGCAAGTCAATGGGCAGATGCTGACAACGACGGCTACGGTGACAACGCCATGGGTACCAACGGTGACCAATGCCTCAACACCCCTCCTGGCCAAGCCGTTGACAGCACAGGTTGCAGCACTTCTCAGAAGGATGGAGACCTCGATGGTGTGATGGACGACAAAGACGCTTGCCCAGAAACACCTGCGGGTGAGCAAGTGGACCTGTCTGGATGTTCAGGCTCCCAAGAAGACAGCGATAACGACGGGGTTATGGATGCCTTTGATTTGTGCCCAAGCACACCGCTTGGCTCAAGCATTGATGCAGCAGGATGTGCTGACTCTCAATTGGACAGCGATAATGATGGCGTTTCCAACGATGTGGATGCCTGCCCCATGAGCGCACCAGAAGTTCCAGTTAACGGCCAAGGTTGCGCTGCAGATGAGCGAGACACTGACATGGACGGCGTGATGGATGCAGATGATTTCTGTGCATTGACACCGACGGAAGAAGAAGCGGACACGACAGGATGTTCGAACTCACAACGCGATGACGACAACGATTCCTTCACCAACGATCTGGATCAATGCCCAAACACTCCCCTTCAATCGGCACCCGATTCCGTTGGTTGCTCACCAGAACAATACGATGATGACAACGACCTCATTGACAACACAATCGATGATTGCGCTGCAACTCCTGCAGGCGAGCAAGTGAATCCAGAAGGCTGTTCAGCGACACAAATCGACCAAGATATGGACGGCATAAAAGATGCCTACGATCTTTGCCGCGATACGGCAGCAGGTCACGGGCCTGACCTTGACGGATGTTCAGAACACCAGAAAGATGACGATGAGGACGGCGTCTTCAATGTCGCTGACCGATGTAAAGGTACAGACCTCAATCAAACTGTGATCGATGACGAAGGCTGCGCTCTCAACCAAATCGACACCGACGGTGACGGCGTGAACGATGAAGACGACGACTTTGTCTTCGACGCCAATGAATCACTCGATTCTGATAATGACGGTGTAGCCGATCGATACGATGACGCACCATTTGACGGCACCCGAAGCGAAGCATTGGCAGAGGAAGGCGGTGGAGGCGGGTTTGTATACGCCATCATCGTAATTCTCGTCCTTTGTGGCCTCGGCGCTCTTCTTGTCGTCCGACGCAACGACGAAGCTGCTGGAATGGGGTCTGCCTTTGCAGATGCCAACTATGATGACGCTGCAACAGCTCACAACATGCCAGGTGAAACGAAAGCACTCCCAGAAATTGCTGACAATCAGCAATGGGAAGAAGATGGTGTGCACTGGTCGAAGGCTGCTAATGGAACGCTTTCCTACTATGATGCAGGCTCTGAATCTTGGCTTGTATACGAACAGTGAATCGAGCCAGGTGGCCCATTTGACAGAATCGATGCAATCCAATGGAGCGCAACTCATCATTGGCTTGAACCCGGGTCCACTGCGAGTTTTATTCGGGGCAATAACCAGCTATTCAGTACTCATGGTGCCTCTATTATCGATTACTGGTGACATGATGCTTTGGAATTTATTTTGGTTCACAGTGCCTCTATCGATTCTTCTCACCTGTGGGCAACAATATTGTTTGAATTCCGAGACCGACGAATTTTCAAAACGGTACCTCTATTTTTCCCGAGCCTCGCCTTGGAAGGTGCTGAACAAGGCAAGTGCCATTACAAGCATCAAGAGGCACAGAAGTGCTGGCAGCGATGGAGGCGATGCACTGAACAGTTCAATTGACTTTACCTTCAACGATGGGACTGAGTACAAGTGGTCGATGATGTACGGCCCGTCTGAGGAATACGCTTTGGAGATCAACATGTTCCTAGCATCGTTCGAGAAGGCCACAGACCTCGTTGCTCATGATGCCCCCCTCTCAGGTTCCTCTGGTGAAGGTGAGGCTTCGCCCTCGGTCACACCCGATTCGAGTGTTTGGAAACAGCCTCCACCTGCAACAAAGCAAGCGCCAGCAGCAACGTCTTCCACACCTAACATCTGGGAAACCTCGCCCGTAGGGTCTGAAGAACACCAGAGCAACAGCACGTACATCTGGGACCAATGACCGATGGACTATTCCACTGGTGCCTTTGCCTCAGCGTTGAAATTGTATCCCGGTGAATGGCTTGTTGTTCTAAAGGACCAGCGATTCTGTTTAACCAGCCTTTGACGGGGCCAAGAGGATTGCTTCTTGCAGATGGATGGGGCCTGTTTGAGGCCATTCGCAACGCATTGAAACGATTCAGGCTTCGAATTGGTTCAAGCTTCAACACCGGTGCTTGGTTGCACGGCTGCTGCGGCTTGTGCCTTCTTTGCTTCGACTTGGCGAGCAAGGAAGGAAACCACGTCAAGGATCTCGATGTCAGCGTAGCGCTCATCGCCTTCGAACTTCAAGCACTCAAAGTGAGATACACACTTCGGGCAAGAGGTAAGCATGGTGTCAGCACCAGTAGCACGGATTTCTTCCATTCGGGTAACACGAAGGGCACGAGCGTTTTCGTTGCAGGACATCATGCTCGAGACACCACAGCACATGGCGTCTTCGCCGCTGTGTTCCATCTCGACGATTTCAACGCCTTCAACGCCAGCAATCAGCTGACGAGGTTCTTCATAGACACCCATTTGTCGGCCAAGTCGGCAAGGGTCGTGGTATGTGACCGTTGTTTCTTCCTCGGCCTTGAGGTTCATGTCAAAGCCGTTTTCGACGAGGAATTCAGTGGTGTGCATGACCTTGACACCTTCCAGTTCGTAATCACGAGCAAAGGTACGGAAGCACTCTGCGCACGAAGAGACAAGCGTGTCGATGCCAGACTGTTCGATTTTCTTCTGGTTGTAGGCCTTGAGCTTGTCAAAGACTTCATCGAGGCCTTGCCACTTTTGGTCGTGACCACAGCACTTGAGGAAGTCTCGTCCGAGGTAGTTGACATCAACGTTCATGTCATCAAACAGGGTGAACGCAGCGGTTGTCGAGTCGCCGAGGTTCATTTCGCCCTCGTTGACGTGGGAGAAAACCATCTCTTGGTCGAGGTAGTCAACACAACCAGGATAGTAGCCTATGTTTGAGGTGATGGGGTAGTCTTCCACAGCGATGAAGTCGTCGTCTGCCTCTTCTTCTGCTTCAGCTGCAAGAACCGCTTGAAGAACTGTGTGCGGGATCTCCGCTTGTGGTCCGCCAACAATCAGCGAACGGCGGATGTCCACATAGGAGTCATAGTTGACCAGTTGCGGGCATGCATTGGTGCACGCAGTGCAGGTCAAACAGGAATACAGCGGTACACCATCGTCCTCATTGTTCCATGAGTTGTAGATGATGTTGAGTTTGTCTCCACCGTTGAACAATCGGACAGGGCAAGCATCGTCGCACAAATCGCAGCCGTAGCACTTGTTCATCTCGAATTCATAACCACGTGCCATCGAGCGCAAGAGCACGAAGACCACTGCACCAAAGGTAAGGCAGGGAATGAACATGGCATAGGTCAACTTTGCATCGAGGGCCTTTGGATTGGTGTGGTAGGTTGGGTTTTCGATCGCAGCGTAATCAGTGCCACCTGCAGCCATTTGACTTTCATTGGTCAAATCAACCGTGCGCCCAGCCATAGCAGCAGGGGCATCCTCTGTCCAAACCAAGAGTGGCTGGAAGCTTGCAATTTGGAAGGAAGTTTCTGTCACAATGCTGTCGTTGTAGACAAGTGCACCTTCGACGGTGACGATGTATTCGTAGGTGTATTCTCCGACTTTGAGTTCGGTGCTTGCACCTACGCAGTCGTCGATGCTTGTCATGGTCTTGCCGTTGCTGTCGCTGAGGGTCAGGGTTGAGGAAATCATTGACACGGTGTTGATGTCGTTGATTTTCCGTTCTGATGCTCGGTATTCACACTTCAAATCAGTTGTCAGGGTTTCCACGCTTTCATGGTGACCATCGGGGAAATGGTTGAGGTCTTCTGTTACGGTGAAACTACCGGTTGTGATCCAGCCTTGACCGCCGTTGAAGGTGGTTGAGTTGGCAGCAGCGTTGATGCCAAATTCAGCGTTTTGATGGCCGTTAGAATCTGTGAAGTCAGTGATGATGTAACGCGCTGGCTGGTAAATGCTCCAATCCAACCATGCGGTTGTCGGCACTGTGCCGTCTTCGCTCCATCCACGGTCATCTGTGAACTCGTTGACGTCGTGAACATGAACGTCGGTTGGTTGGGCTCGCATGGCTTCGAGTTCAGGGTACAAATCGTGCGTCAAGCCCTTGATGGTCAACAGACCGCCTTGGTCCCAGAATCCGTCGTCATAGGTGTCCCATGTTGCGACGGTACCAGCGGTCGAGATAAGCAACGAACCGATGAGAATCTGCTTGGCGTGGCCGGGTGTAAATCCAGCACCCCATGCTTTGACGAGCAAAGCACGAGCGATGAAGTAGATACAGATCCATGCTAAAACGCCAGTCATCATCCACGGTATAGAATTGAACGCATCTGCAAGCCACGGGGCACGAGTGCCACATAACAGATCGCCGTGGCTGTCTAACTTACAGAAATCAGACCTATTTTTCCCGTATAACTCCAAGAAGATGTTAATTGAAAACACCGAGATGAACCAAATGTGCGCCAGATAGACCGCACCAGCAGTAGCAAACCAGGGATCTTCCACAGGTCGCTTCTCACGGCCGCCGAGGAATGGAGGCAATGCGAGGATACTGACTGGGATGCCAGTAAGTGCAGCGCCCCACCAAGCAGCGTTCCAAGGGAACACAGGCTGGCCGACAATTTCGCCGATAAACCCGGTTGGCACCGTGAATTGAGGCAGGTATTCGCCCCATCGAAGGTATCCATAGGAAAACAGCACGTACCAATCAGGGAACACGAACCCAGCTTGCGCATAGGGGTCAGCGGCTCCGTGCAGTGGTGGCGGGATCAGCCATGCGTAAAACAGCAAGACTGCGCCCATGAAGGCGAAGATGATAGAGTCGCGAAGCACTTCTTGCGGCCAGAAACCGTGACCGGTTCTGGTACGCACACGCTTCTCTCCAGCAATTTGGAGTTGTTCTTTTTCTTCCATATAGGAAGATGCAACACGGCCAAGATTCTCAATAAGTCCCATAATTCATTCCTCCAAAGATCAGTGTGGCTCCGCAATGCCTTGTACCCAGACAATAAATAAGTGAATGATGATCAATGTGGTCACAATCACTGGGAGAATAAAGACGTGAATGAAGTACATCCTTGTGACGGTTCGAGGCGTAAGCGACGAACCGCTGAACAAGAGGGTTGCAATGTACTTTCCAACAAGCGGACTGGAGTTTGCAAGGTTGATGCCAATCACTGCAGCGCCGTAAGCAAGTGAATCCCAGGGCAACAAGTAACCTGAGTATCCAAAGACAATGGTAAGCGCCATCAATGCGACACCAATCAACCAGTTGAGTTCACGAGGGTTTCGGTAAGCCCCGGTAAAGTACACGCGGCACATGTGTAAGAACACACTTGCTACCATGAAGTGAGTCGCCCAGTGGTGCACGGCACGGATGATGTAGCCAAACGGAAGTTCAGTCATGATGAACTGCATGCTTGCGTACGCCGGCGAAGGATCGCCTTCGCCACCGGGCACGTAGTAGATGCCGAGAACGGTACCTGTGATGACGAGGATGATGAACGAAAGGAACGAGATGCCACCAAGGCAGTACAGCGGGTACCAGTACCAAATAATGCGCAATTTGTACTTCTCTGCGTGAGTCAATGGCATTTGGCGGTGCATGTTGTAATAGGCACCCTTGGACATGTTCCAATAGTCTTGGAGGCGGAAGCGAGTGTCCAACCACGAAAAGATCCACAAGAACAGCCGCTCAGCGAAGCCCATCTTGCCTGTTGACTCCACTGCACGGAGAATTTCACGGCGAGGGAGGTCGTCGTTTTCCTTGCGGAGTGTGAGCGCCACGAGGACGATAACGAAAGCGATAAAGAACCACAGAATCCAAAACATTGTTGTCATTGTAAACACCTCAGTCGCAATACGTGTACCAGTCTATGTAGTCGGTGATGCCTTCGATGACATCGCCATTGAGTTCAATTGGGATGAGGGGCAAACCGACAGGGGCTGGGCCGCCAGCCTTGCGAATGCCCGCATAGTTGAAGGTCGCACCGTTGGAACGGTTTCTGTTGGTGTTCATTTCAAGCGCAGTTGGGTCGAACCTCGAAGAGTGGCAGATGCAGAACAACTTGGTACCACCATCGTCACCACCGCCTGGTGTCCAGGAGTCCTCTGTAAAGGAGTTGGAAACAAGTTGCCATCCAGGAATGCAACACAAGTGGGTGCAGCGGCCGAAGATCATTACGAGGTTCTCGGATGGGAAGATCCGTGGGTCGGTGTCGCTCAAGTCTTCGAAGTGGCCGATGGTTTTGCCTGTTTCATCGACGCCTTCCATGAACTGGAAGCGCGCCAATCCGCTTGATTCAGGGGTTGATTTGTTTTCTGAATGGTTGACGTAGGTGACGACAACAGGGACGCCGTTCCAGATGCCAGCAGCACCAGCGGTGCCTGTGTTCGACTTTGCAGCTTCTTCTACGAAATCAGTCTTGGTCATTAGTTGCAAGTGCTTCGCACCATACCATGCTTCGTCCTCTCGACCCTTGGCCCAGTACACGACGCCCAGTTCGCCAGCGTTGCTGCCACCAGGTGGCAAAAGAATGGAAGCGAAGCCGAGAACACCCAGCGATGCGGCGAGCACACCTGTTGCGGTGTTGAACCCATAGCGCAAGAATTGGCGTCGGTTGACGTAGCTTCCACCGGTTTCGGTGGCTTCAATGGCATCAGCAGGTGCTGGTTTGAGGTTGTATTCACGCGCCATAATGGATCACCACTTGTACTCCTTCCAATCTTTGGTGTGCTCAGGAATGAACTTGTTTTGGGCGTGCTTGACGATGATGGTGTCAGGGAGAACGAATTTGAGGTAAACCATGCCCATCATGCACAAGGTGATGAGCATAATCCCGAGGTGGTATGCGAGTTGTTGTTGATCCCATCCTTTGGCCAGGCCGTAAATCATGGAGAAGGTCCAGTAACACGACCAGAAGATGCCCCATACGAAGAACATCAGCGTCAGGTACGAGCCACCTGATGGGGCAAGGGATGCGCTGACAATGGTTCCTGGTTCTGCAATGTTGAACACACCGTGGTCGATGGCGGAAACCATCTCTTCCTCGGTGAGGCTTGCGTTTTCAAGAGCCTTCCGAGCGTCTTCAACGCTGATGGTTCCCTTTGCTACGCCTCGGAGGAGGGTGGAAATTGTATCGTCCATCACTGGTCACCTCTTCGCATCAACTTGTAACGCAGACGCAGTTGGTTGGACCGGCCTTTGTAGGATGTTGAGAAACTGTAGCGCAACAGCAGTCCTGCAAACGCAATCACGGCCAAAACCGCACCGAATCCAAGCAAGCCAAGCCAGTGTGCGCGAAGTTTTGCGCCCATGTGGTGCAGGTCGACGCCGTGGTGGGCCGGTTCAGGTGGGCTGACATTCCCGTCACCTGCAAACAGGGTTCGTACGCCCAATGCATCGGTAGTTTCGTCGCCTTCTTGGAGGGCGAACAACAGTTGGTTCCACTTGTCTTCAACACCGGGCAGTTGGTCGCCGTTCACGGAATTGCCTGTGATCCAGAAGTTGACCGTGCCCTCACCAGTTGCAGGGGCTTGCCATGTCACGACCCATAGCCGCTCTGTGAATGCCGATGATGCTTCGGTGTGGGTGAGCGTGGTCGGGTCTTCCTCCCAATTTTGCACATCTTCGCCGCCTAAAACACCGGAGGAGACGCGCATTGCGAAGCCTGCAGTGTAGACGCCGGTGGCTTCGGGGCCACCGATGATTTGGAGGTGCATGGTGTATGTTTCGCCGCCAACCCATCCGAATGGAACGCTGTCGAGGATGACTTGAATTGAATTATCAGATGCTCCGTTGTGGCACAAACAGCCTTCCTTAGCGACGTCGTCGATGGTTTCGCCAGCGTTGCTTTGTTCGCCGCCGATGCCGGTGTGGTAAGAAGTTACAAGGCCGGGCATCAGCAACAGAAGGATGAGACCGGCAACAAGTCCGGTTCGAGAAGAAATTGACTCGCGTAGCATAGTCACACCCAGTGTTTTGAGCCACCCACAAGTGCCCCTTAAACATTCCCAGCAAAAACGCTGGTTCAGTGCCTTGCAGTGGGCCGTTTTTTCCTTGAAATAGTGCTGTTTAAAGGGGGTGGCTGTCCTCTCGTTTATACCTTCGTAAAACTAAGCCGGCTGGGAACCATGCAAACCGCAGAAGGGTTCTTTGAGGAGACCCGCCGAGAAAGGGCCAGTGAGCCCATGACGACAAACTTTGACAACGTCTATGATTTGACCACTGAACAACTAGAGCAACTTGACAATGCGGAAGAAATGATGTTGCGAAACGATCTTGGCGCCGCTGAGCGTTTGTTGTTGTCGATGCTAAAAGCCGATGAAAAATGCATTCCCATTCTTTCCAATTTGGGCCACCTCTATGGGCGTCACCTGTCAGAATTTGAGACCGCCATCGAGTTTTACGATCGCGTTCTTGCACTCGAGCCAGACAATGCTTGGGCCAGAGACGCTCGGCGTCGCTACCTTCGGTATGTTTGACGGGTACGGCTGCCTTCGCCAAAGTTCATGAGGCATCGAGTTAAGGGCGCTTTATGGATGCCGACCAAATCCTCATCGCTGGCGTTGGCGGTCTTGGATGTGCGTGGGCTAAGGGCGCTGATGCCCGATGCTCAAGCGACACTTCGGTGCTCTTAATCGACGCTGATGATGAGAGTTTTGTTGATGCAGGTTCCTCACATGTGCTTCGTCTAGGCCATACCCTTGACTCGGTTGGGTGCGCTGCATTGCCACCGCTTGCCGAACAGCGGATGCGAGGCTTCTCAGCCCTTGCTTCCACGATCCTCGAACCGGTCGAACTTGTGATTCTCCTCACAGGTTTGGGTGGCGGAACGGGCACGGGTGCAGCGCATGAATTTGCCCGGCAAGCTCGTCAATCCGGAGCGCTTGTCTTGGCTGTTGCCGCCCTGCCCTTTGAAGTGCAAGCAACCCGCAGCGCCATCGCTCAATCCGGCCTTGAACGCCTTGAGCAAGTGGCTCACGTCACCGTCCGCCTCTCACTTGACCGCCTCGCACGTCAAGCGCGGCAAAAGGGTCAAAATTGGCAAATGGGCGCCGAATGGATTGAAGATTTAGTCGATGGTCTGGTCTGTACCTTGATGCGAATGGGCTTAATTAATTTAGATTTGATGGACCTTCGGGCCATTGTGGATCAGGAAGGGGAAGCGACCATGCTCGTTGGCTCTGGGCGCCCGGACGATCCCGAATCAATCCTCGAATCG
>Ga0257106_1000327_pt1 | contig 29560 bp, 41 predicted proteins | sample LP_taG_3_FD_190177 | JGI IMG/M metagenome (GOLD analysis project Ga0257106, IMG submission 190177) | Marine microbial communities from Northeast Subartic Pacific Ocean, Canada - LP_J_2011_P26_10m | ecosystem: Environmental > Aquatic > Marine > Oceanic | place: Canada: Northeast Subartic Pacific...
CTTGTTCCTCTTTGCCTGCAATCCCAAGACTGCGTGCTGGTGCTTGATGAACGCCAACGGCAACGCTTCCTTCACGTCGAACTGCCTCGCCTTCGCCAGGGAGGATTAAGGCTTGCCTGTTGGAGCGGCAGCACGGCTCCTCCCGGCTCGCAACTCTGGCTGCTCTCTCCTGCCGAACTAGTCAACGTCCACCGCCGCCGCGGTTTCAAACGTTCGCATCAGTTGATCATTCCTGAAGCGGAATCTTTGGCTCACCATCTGCGCGAAGCGATGGAACTCACCATCGAAACCCAGGATTGGGATCGGTTACGTCAGGCCTACCCAACAGCAGGTCCTGCACTCCTCGACCTCCATGAACGGCTCAGCCGCCAATTGTTCGCCGCCTCCAGTCGATCCACTTGTGACCTCCCAATGCCAAGCAGCGCGTTGGTGAGCCTGCGCGACTTAATCGGTTTACTTGGGGCTGCGCCAGAGCCCTGGACTGAGTTGTTAACCCTCCAAAGTTCGCAATGGGCCAGCTGGGCAAACCTGGATCAACAGCTACTGCAATGGACCTGGATTCTCCAACCCCTGGAGCCGCTCCAAACCCTTCATGGCCTGCTGGAGCAACACCCCTCGATTCTTCTCCAAACGGATGGCGTCTCTCTGGAGCGAAATAGGCGTACCGGTGAGAGGTCAACAGAATCAGGGTCCGTTGTGGACATCCAGCTCCACGACCGAATGCGCACGGAGCCCCTGCGTTTGTTCGCACCCAGGCGACAACCGTTGCCAAATACGGCGATCTATGCGGAGCATCTTCTTGATCAATGCCGGCGCTTGATTCTTGGGCGTCGTGGGCTGACCGTTGTTCTGCTGGACGATCCAAGCCTCAGGCACAAACTCACTACCGAACTCGCTGGAGAATTTGGCAGCAGAGTGATTCATCAAGACACAGCACCGGATGTGAACGGAGTGATCTGCTGCGGTTGGTCTTGGTGGATGGACCATCAGAACCAGCTACCGGCCCTGGATCAGCTCATCGTTGCCCTACTTCCTGTGTCCAGCCTGAAAGATCCGCTCACAGCCGCTCGGGTGGAATCGTTGAAACAACTAGGGAAGGATTGGTTCCGCGACCTGCTTCTGCCGGAGGCTCTAGCGAAGCTAGTTCCAGCAATCGCCCCCCTCAGGCAGAGCGGCGGACGGCTTGCCATTTTGGATGGAAGGGTCCGCGCACGCAGTTGGGGCAAACAGGTCCTACGCGCAGTCGAGCCCTGGACTCCTCTCCAGCGGCTGTTACCGGACTGACACCGTCCCTAGTCTTCAGATCAGCCAACTAGCCTGCCCCGATGGGAGAAGCTCGACGTCGCACCAGCCTGGGACTACCTCCTAAGCAACGCAAAACAGATCCCAAGGACAGCGAGCGAATCGTTGCCTGGCTGCCATTAACCCGGAGCCAATCCCAGCAATTCGTTGCCCTCACAACCAAGGGGGCCTGGATTGGGATCGGAGGACTCGTGCTTCTTTGGATCGTGGTGCGTTTTATTGGACCAGCAGCAGGCTGGTGGGCACTGTCCGACATGCCGTAACCCTTCTGCCGAAAGCAGCACAGCCAGAAGCCGCTCAACCGGAAACTGATCAAAACCTTTTGGATTGCTAAAGGTTTTCCGGAGATTCGTGATGTTTTCACGCCTTGCCGATCAGTACCGCTCCGTCGTCAAAGACTTGGTCATAAGCCTTCATGCCCTTGCTTTAAGTCTTCAAAAGCAAGGGATTGTTGCCACCTGCTACAGCTGCGATGACGGCCATGACCGTGACGGCAATGGCGCATCGTTCGTAGCCGAACTCGGCGATCAACACCTCGTGCGTTTTCTGGTGTCCGATTTCGGGATCAGCTGAGTTGAGTCCCGCAACGGGCGCGAACTCGTGAAATTTGAGGGTGCAGAAGCCATTCAGGAGCTTCAACGAATCGCTACCTCCATTCAGAAGCGCTCCGCAATCTGAAGCACCCCTGAAATCGCAAGCCGCTAAGCAGCCCCATCAGCAAAAGGCTTTTTATCCGTTTCTGCAGGTTTCGCTGACGGCTTGGCAGCCGCTGAGCGGGCCGCAGCAGCCAAAGGACGCATCGAATTCGAGGTCACTTCCGATCCTTCGGTCAACTTCTGACGGACAAGCACTTCGATGGCGTCCTTGGCCTCAGGGTTTTGCTCAAGCCAACCGATTGTGTTGTCACGACCTTGGCCAATGTTGTCGCCTTCGTAGCTGTACCAGGCCCCTTTACGCGTGACGACTCCTGTTTCCTCAGCCAGATCGAGAATGCATCCGAGCGTGCTGATTCCACGGCCAAAAAGAATATCGAACTCGGCGATCCTGAACGGAGGTGCCACCTTGTTTTTCGCCACCTTCACTTTCGCCCGAATGCCGTACTCCTCAGTGCCACGTTTCAGGGTTTGGATCCGGCGAATATCAAGCCGCACTGAGGCGTAGAACTTCAGCGCATTTCCACCCGTTGTGGTCTCAGGATTGCCATAGGTCACTCCGATCTTCAAACGAAGTTGGTTCAGGAAGATCACGGTGCAACCGGATTTACCGATGTTGCCAGTGATCTTGCGCATGGCCTGGCTCATCAAGCGAGCTTGGCCCCCAACAGATAAATCACCCATCTCTCCTTCAATCTCAGCCCGAGGCGTCAACGCAGCAACGGAGTCGATCACCACAATGTCGACCGCACCAGAACGAACGAGCTGATCAACGATTTCAAGTGCCATCTCACCCGTATCTGGCTGGGAGACCAGCAGATTTTCAACATCAACACCAAGGGAAGCCGCATAGACAGGATCTAGGGCGTGCTCAGCATCGACAAAGGCCGCTACCCCTCCACGCTTTTGCACCTCAGCAATGGCATGCAGCGTGAGTGTGGTCTTACCTGAACTTTCAGGCCCATAAACCTCCACCACTCGCCCCTTGGGGTACCCACCGCCAAGGGCGAGGTCGAGAGTGAGGGCGCCCGTGGAGATGGTTTCTACCCGCATTCGGGAGGCATCGCCCAGACGCATGATCGAACCCTTCCCAAAATTTCGCTCGATCTGGCCGAGCACAAGGTCCAAGGCTTTATCCCTCTCTCCTGGACGGGGATCTCCTGCGGAGGAATGAGAGGCTTTCACGTCGGCTGGCATAGCAATGAACAGTTAAGGAGCAAACAGGTGCCGCAGGTCGCCGATTCAGCCAGCGGGAGATCCGCAAGCCGAAGTCGACTCAACACTGGACAGATCATCCAGTGCCCCGGCTAACGCCACTTGTCTCATCTAGTACACATGTACGTTATCGAATCAGGGCCAGATCGCCAAGGGGGCTGCAAATTTGCTGGTTGAGAGCAAATCCAGCCCTTCCGGCAAACCCTCTCGGTCGGCCGGACGCAAATATCCCCAATCGGCCAAAAAGCACTTCAGCCCTTCAAGCCCAGGGGTTTCCAACACCACTTCAAGAGTGGCCCGCCGATCTTCCACAAAGCCCTTCAGCGCCCATTCGCGGCGCAAGCGGAGTAACACCTCAGGCTTTGGGCCGGACTCTCTGCCATCGAGGAGTACCGGTCGAAGCTGAAAAGCGTCAAGCAACTCAGCCGTGAAATCTCGCCCTTTTGTGGTGAGCACAGACCAAGCCACACCCTCCTCCTCCAAGCCCGCCAAACGCTCCGGCACGCCTTCAAACGGCCGATGCAATGCCACCCAGCCAGCACGATCGCCCAACACGGCCTGACGACGAACGCGCTCGAGGGAGTCTTGTAGCAGCGACGGGTTCCATCCAAACCGATCGAGACCAGCTCGAAGCTGTTGACCATAGTCAGCGGCAAAAGCCTCAACGCCAAGACGCTGCAACGGTCCGTCTGACTCTTGAAGCAATGCAGCAATCAGGACCATCTCCCAGCCGTGATGCACCCAGGGACGCAATTGACGAAAGAGGCTCGGTGTCTGCTCCGGCAACAACACCCCTTGGAGGAGGAATAGACAAGCCCCTCGAGAGCTCGACCAATACTCATCCATCCCGTCGAGAATCACCCCGTCGAAATCGAAAACGAGGAGAGGCTTCAACGACACCGGGAATCCGGAAAAACTGGGCCGCTAGGATTCGAACCTAGGAATGGCGAGACCAAAACCCGCTGCCTTACCGCTTGGCGACGGCCCATTAACTCCAGCTCAGCACCACCAAACTGGTGATCCCTGCTAGCGCATACATAGTTACCCACAACATAGTGACCTTCGTCAATCCACCTCTCACAACGAATCCCTGATTCAGGGTGGAAATACTCTCAGGCGCCTCTTGCCACTCGTGCCATACACATCGCTGCGAAGGCGATAGCGAGTCACAAGGTCTGCCTGCATTTGGCGCACGTGTTCGCTGCGGGGAAGGAGCTCCACGGGACGGCCCTGCGGAACCACCACTTGCTCGACAGCCAAACGGCATTCTTCAAGAGCGGCAGAGGCGTCGGACTGATCACCAGAGTCCGCTGAGTCTCGATGGCTCGCACCTGAATCACGGCGTATCAACAGACGCTCCAAAGCCCTCTCCACTTGTGGAAGGGTGTCGGATTTGATCACCAGAATCGGAACACCAGCGTCTCTCGCTTGACGACGCAGTTCAGGTTGACGGCCAAGTCCTTGGCGAACGCTCAGCACCACATCTGCCTGCATCAAGTCATCCACAGCTTGAACAGCCCAGTCATGTCGGCGAACCGCTTCATCCAGCCGTTGCGCGCTCAGGCCGCAACAAAGAACCTGGAACATCTTTGACGGCGCCTGAAACTCATTCAGTTCTGACGGCACAGAACCCATCCCTAAGGGTTGCAGTGGGATTGGATCAACGGGATTTGGGAGTGGAACCGGCGCTAAGGAAGGCCGCCTTAGGGGCGAGGGAGATAGTTGGGGTTCAACCCGAAGAACACGTCCATCCGAGGCCATTTCCCTCTCTTCAGAACTGGGCACTTGCCCGCGCAGCAAGGCATCAACCGCTCGTCCCACCTCTCGATAAACAGCCCAGCGACTGCGACTGTGCATCTCCACAGCCATTGAGAAGGTGGGTTCCGCCGCCCGTTCGAGCACCGTTTTCTGACTGCGACGACGGCGGGCCTCATCGTCGCCAAGGGTGACGGATTCAATGCCGCCAATGAGATCACACAAGGTGGGATTTTTGATCAAATTGGAGAGCGCATTTCCGTGCGCTGTCGCCACCAAGGTCACACCCCGTTCAGCAATCGTGCGGGCTGCACGCGCCTCCAACTCAGTACCGATTTCGTCAATGACGATCACTTCGGGCATGTGATTTTCCACAGCCTCGATCATCACGTGATGCTGAAGCTCTGGTCGAGCCACCTGCATGCGCCGCGCTCGACCAATCGCGGGATGAGGAATATCACCATCCCCCGCAATTTCATTGCTGGTGTCAATCACCACGACACGCTTTCCCAAGTCATCCGCGAGCACGCGAGCGATCTCGCGCAAGGCCGTGGTTTTGCCAACCCCGGGCCTACCCATTAGGAGCAACGACTCACCGCTATCGAGAAGATCGCGCACCATCTCCACCGTCCCAAACACAGCGCGCCCAACGCGACAGGTCAGGCCCACCACCTCACCTCGACGATTACGAATGGCACTGATGCGATGCAAGGTTCGCTCAATACCTGCCCTGTTGTCAGAACCAAACTGGCCAAGACGTTCCACCATCGCCTGCAGATCAGCACGCGTAATGCTGCTGGCTCCAAGAGGGATCGACCAACCTGAATAACGGGCTTCTGGAACACGTCCTAGATCGAGGACAACCTCAAGGAGTTGGTCTCTTGACTCCGGCGAAGCCAACGAGGCTTTGAGCTCTGCAGGAAGCAAAGAGACGAGTCGGTTTAAGTCGTCGGTGATGCGCTCGGTCGTCATGGCTCACTCGCCCAGCAGTCGAACCGGAAACAGTCTTAGCAAGAGGAACACGTGATCGGTGTTCGATCAGCTACGCCGCAACCAGGGCGCAATCAATGTGCGCGCAGCTTGAAGTGAACGAGCCCAGCCATCCGGCCAATCGCGCAAGCGACATCCTTGGTCTTGCGCAGCTTGGAAAAAAGGCTGAACGAGCGTTCTGGCCACCCCACCAAAAGCAACCCCAGCAGGTCCCATCGACCCACCTTGGCGTGGAAGCAAACCAAGCGTTGCTGTGTTGGTCCCACCAGCCAACTGCAATGGACCAGGCGGTGCCAAGGGCTGCATTTGCTCCCAAAGACCAACTGCCGAACGGGCAGTTCCAACCCCAAGGTCTCCGCTCATGGGACGGCCATCAAGCTGCCAGAGCGGGCGTTGCTGGTGCGCACGCAAGGCCTGATGCCGCTGCCACAGTTCCTTGGAAAGCGACTCCACCGTGACGTGATGGCCTTCAAGACCACAACTCACGGACAGCCGCTTCAGGGGAACATCAGCGAGGCGAACCTGTTCAAGGGTGGCCTGAAACGCATTCATCCGCCCTGGGGCCGTGTGTATTTCCAACGCATCCGGCCTCAGTTCGTGAAGAAGGGGAGCCAAATCATTCAGGCCCACTCGCCGATCCAAGGATTGGATTAATTGAGGCGGGCATGCCGGCCAACAACGACCGCACCCGTAGCAAAGCCGTTCATCAACCCCAACCCCCGCGCGGATGGCATCGGCTGGACATACCCGTTCGCACGGACGTGAACAATCGGGGGGACAAAGGCCTGGATCGAAAACCGCCTTGCGGAAATGGGCATCATTTCCATCGCTCACACTCACCATCAACCAAGGGCGGCGCCCCGTGCGCTCCCAGGCCCAATCCAATCCGTCGCGGGCAGCACGCACAACAGCAGCGTCAGCCGCCACATCCACGCAATGAACGCCTGCAATAGAGAAGAGCGCACACAGGTCTCCGATCGTGGCCAAGTCTTGGTTGCTGGCGCCACAGATCAACTTGACCCAGGACCCACTTGCCAGAGCAAGCTCACCGGCATCCGCTCTCTGAAGAGACTTGCTCACTCTGAGATTCAGTTATTCAGAAGCTCCTTCAACGGTTGCCAGCGAAGACTGCGCGCGCCACCCATTTCCACAACCACTTTCAAACGAGGTTCGCGACGGCAAAGATCACACAGGGCCGACAATTCGGAGCGAGATAGCACCTGACCTTCAAGAAGCCAGAGCACAACAGGCTTTGTCCCAAGCATCGCCTCACCGAGCAGTGGCATCACCTCTTGGACCTCGCCTACAGCGGCACCACGGCCAACACTTTGATGCCCGAGATGGGGCGGACGAATTCCATGCTTTTGAAACAAAAACACCTCGGGGTCGCCCAAACCGCGGGCAGACGAAAGCTGTGTGCGATAGCCGGCTCCACGCAATCGGCGTAACAAGCGAGTTTCGGCACCACCCTCAAGGGGCGCAAAAACTGCCATGCAACCTGCCGACTCCAGCTCACGGCGGAAACCACGACCAGACAGCAGCAGCGGCATGAAATTGGATCGAATGACGAGATTCTGGCAGTTAAACGTCGTTAATTAGTAACTAGATCGCAATGCTGTAGTGTCTTTGTTTGCACTGTTGAACTGTGCCCGTCCGCTAGCCGGGCCTCCAGATCACAGAGCAGGTTCGGCGTTTGCGCCGGATCCTTAGGCCAGCGCGGTCTCACCAATTCATTGGTGTTACTGCCGAGAAACTCACCGAGCAAACCATTGCACGGAAAGTCTCAGCCAGCTGATTCGCTCGCTAGCTCCAATCCGGCTTCTTTTTCGCCACTGGCGAAACGATGACGGTCATGACTGCGTTAATACGAACAGCGCCCTCTCAGGCCTCTCATTCCTTAGTGAATAAGCGGTTGTTCACGCTGGCGTTCTTACCTCCATGTCTATCGGCATTCTTGGGAAGAAATTGGGTATGTCCCAATTCTTCGACGAGCAAGGCAAAGCCGTCCCGGTCACATTGATCGAGGCGGGCCCTTGCCGCATCACCCAGCTCAAAAGTTCAGAAACTGACGGCTATCAAGCCGTGCAGATCGGCTTTGGCGAGATTCGCGAAAAGCTGATCAACAAACCAGCGAAAGGTCATCTCGCCAAATCTGGCGAGGACCTTGTTCGTCACCTCTGTGAATATCGCGTCGACGATCTCGACGGGATTCAGTTAGGTGGTGCGGTCACTGTCGGTGATTTCGCGACTGGTCAAAAAGTAGACGTCAGTGGCGACACCATGGGTCGTGGCTTTGCTGGTCTGCAAAAGCGCCATGGTTTCAGTCGTGGTCCAATGACGCACGGCTCCAAAAATCATCGCCAACCCGGTTCGATCGGTGCCGGCACAACGCCAGGCAGGATCTATCCAGGTAAACGGATGTCTGGTCGCTATGGCGGCAAAAAAATCACCACGCGTGGTTTGACGATCCTGAAAATCGACAGTGATCGCAACCTTCTCGTTGTGAAAGGTTCTGTTCCTGGAAAACCAGGGTCACTACTGAACATCCGTCCCGCAAACCGGGTGGGCGCCAAGCCCGCTACTGGAGGTAAGTGATGGCTAACTGCATCGTTCGCGATTGGCAAGGCAAAGAAGCTGGCAAGGCAAGCCTTGACTTAAAAGTTGCCAAAGAGGCCAGCGCCCTTGACCTGATGCATCGCGCAGTGCTGCGTCAGCAGGCTCACACCCGTCAAGGCACCGCAAGCACCCTCACCCGATCAGAGGTGAGAGGTGGTGGACGCAAGCCTTACAAGCAGAAAGGTACTGGCCGTGCACGCCAGGGTTCTGTTCGCACTCCACTCCGTCCAGGTGGCGGCATCATTTTTGGACCCAAGCCCCGGTCCTACAGCCTTGCGATGAACCGTAAGGAACGTCGTTCAGCCCTTCGTACCGCTCTTATGGCGCGTATTGAGGATCTCGTGGTGGTGAAGGATTTCGCAGCCACGCTGACGGCTCCGAAGACCAAAGAGATCATCGACGCTCTGGGGAGACTTGACGTTTCCGCCACGAGCAAGGTTTTGATCATCCTCATCAAACCTTCCGAAGCGGTGCAACGCTCCATTCGGAATTTGGAAACGGTGAAGCTGATCGCAGCCGACCAACTCAACGTCTTCGATCTGCTCCACGCCAACAAGCTGGTTGTGGGCGAAGACGCACTCGCAAAGATTCAGGAGGTCTACGGCGATGACTGAGCGCTTCACCGGACGTCTGGCCGATGTGATCCGCCGCCCGCTGATCACTGAAAAGGCTACCCGTGCTCTGGAACAAAACCAGTACACATTTGAGGTGGACCATCGAGCCGCCAAGCCCGACATCAAGGCTGCAGTCGAACAGCTCTTCGATGTCAAGGTCACGGGCATTAGCACCATGAATCCTCCTCGCAGGAGTCGTCGTATCGGTCGTTTTGCCGGTAAACGCGCTCAAGTGAAGAAAGCAGTGGTGCGCCTGGCCGAGGGCAACTCCATCCAACTCTTCCCTGAGTCCTGAGGGGGCTGAATCGTCATGGCAATTCGTACTTTCCGCCCCTATACCCCCGGTACCAGAACCCGGGTGGTCACAGACTTCAGTGAAGTCACCGGCCGCAAGCCGGAACGCTCCTTGGTGGTGTCCAAACATCGCCGCAAAGGACGCAACAATCGCGGTGTTATCACCTGCCGTCATCGCGGTGGTGGTCACAAACGCCTATATCGTTTGGTCGACTTCCGTCGCAACAAACATGGTGTCACGGCCAAAGTAGCCGCGATTCATTACGATCCTCACCGCAATGCGCGGTTGGCCCTTCTCTTCTATGCCGATGGCGAGAAGCGCTACATCCTGGCTCCGGCTGGGATCAGCGTTGGCCAAACGGTGGAGTCAGGCCCTGAGGTACCAATTGAGGTCGGCAATGCCATGCCGCTCTCAGCGGTACCACTTGGTTCCAGTGTCCATTGCGTTGAGCTTTATGCCGGACGCGGTGGGCAGATGGTTCGGACCGCAGGAGCGAGTGCTCAGGTCATGGCCAAAGAGGGCGATTACGTCGCCCTCAAGCTCCCCTCCACAGAGGTCCGCCTCGTGAGACGTGAGTGCTTCGCCACTCTTGGTGAAGTTGGCAACGCCGAAATTCGCAATACCAGCTTGGGTAAAGCTGGTCGCCGCCGTTGGCTGGGGCGTCGGCCCCAGGTCCGAGGCAGCGTGATGAACCCTTGCGATCACCCTCATGGTGGTGGTGAAGGCCGTGCTCCTATCGGGCGCGCGGGACCTGTCACTCCATGGGGCAAACCCGCTCTTGGCCTAAAAACCCGCAAGCGGAACAAGCCCAGCAACAAGTTCGTCCTCCGGAAACGTCGCAAGACGTCCAAGCGGAGCCGTGGCGGACGCAATTCCTGATGTCACTCACCGCTTTGCAGTTCGCTTAATCCGCCATGGGACGTTCTCTCAAAAAAGGCCCATTTATTGCTGACAGCCTTCTTCGCAAGGTTGAGAAGCAAAACGCCGCTGACGACAAGTCAGTCATCAAAACGTGGTCCAGGGCCTCCACAATTCTGCCGATGATGATCGGCCATACCATTGCCGTTCACAACGGCAGAACCCACGTTCCAGTCTTCGTGACTGAGCAAATGGTGGGGCACAAGTTGGGTGAATTTGCACCCACTCGCACCTTTAGGGGCCACATCAAAGACAAGAAAGGAGGCCGCTGAGACCATGACAACGTCATCCCCAACGGCAACTACTGCCCAGGCGCACGGCCGCTTCATTCGCGGCTCCGTATCCAAGGTGCGTCGTGTACTCGATCAAATCCGTGGCCGCACTTACCGCGACGCGCTGATCATGCTCGAGTTCATGCCCTACCGCTCCACCGGTCCGATCACGAAAGTGCTTCGCTCCGCTGTAGCCAATGCCGAACACAACCTTGGACTTGACCCAGCAACCTTGGTCATTTCCCAGGCCACCGCTGACATGGGTCCATCCATGAAGCGGTTTCGGCCTCGCGCTCAAGGTCGCGCCTTCGCGATCAAAAAACAGACCTGCCACATCAGCATTGCTGTGGCAGCTCAGACCGACTCCTAACCCCCCGAGCACACCGTCTGAATGGGAAACAAAATCCATCCAACCGGCTACCGCCTGGGGATCACCCAGGAGCACCGGTCACGCTGGTACGCATCCAGCAAAAATTATCCCGCCCTCCTGCAAGAGGACGATCGGATTCGCAAGTTCATCCACAAGAAGTACGGCTCAGCCGGCATCAGCGATGTGCTGATCGCTCGGAAAGCTGATCAACTTGAGGTTGAGCTCAAAACGGCACGCCCCGGTGTGCTGGTTGGCCGTCAAGGCAGCGGAATCGAAGATCTCCGCAGTGGCATCCAAAAGACCGTTGGTGATTCGAGCCGTCAGGTTCGGATCAACGTGGTTGAAGTGGAGCGTGTGGATGCCGACGCATTCCTTCTTGCTGAGTACATCGCTCAGCAACTCGAGAAACGCGTGGCCTTCCGCCGCACCATCCGAATGGCCGTTCAGCGCGCTCAACGAGCAGGCGTACTTGGCCTAAAAATCCAAGTCAGCGGACGCCTTAATGGTGCCGAAATCGCCCGAACTGAATGGACGCGTGAAGGACGAGTGCCCTTGCACACCCTTCGCGCCGACATTGATTACGCAACCAAAGTGGCCAGCACGACCTATGGCGTTCTGGGCATCAAGGTTTGGGTCTTTAAGGGAGAAGTTTTGAGCGACGACTCCCAGCAGCAGATCCCGGTGGGAGCAAATCCCCGCCGACGGGGCGGTCGTAGGCCCCAACAGTTCGAAGACCGCTCAAACGAGGGTTGAACCGGAGGCCTAAATCATGCTGAGTCCCAAAAGAGTCAAATTCCGCAAACAACAGCGAGGCCGCATGCGCGGTGTCGCCACCAGAGGCAACACCATTGCCTTCGGTGAGTTTGGTTTGCAAGCCCAAGAGTGCGGCTGGATTACTTCGCGTCAAATCGAAGCCAGCCGACGTGCCATGACCCGCTACGTCAAACGTGGCGGAAAAATCTGGATTCGAATCTTTCCTGATAAGCCCGTCACCATGCGTGCCGCTGAAACCCGTATGGGTTCTGGTAAGGGCAACCCAGAGTTCTGGGTTGCTGTGATCAAGCCAGGCAGGATTCTTTTCGAGATGGGCGGTGAGGAAATCACCCCTGAAATTGCAAAGGAAGCCATGCGCCTCGCGCAATACAAGCTTCCTGTAAAAACCAAGTTCATCTCTCTCGATGAACAGGAACAGCCAGCCGGCACTAAGGCTGCTGCCTCTTCAACCGTGGAGTCCTGACCATGGCACGCCCTACAGCAACAGATCTGCGCCAATTGTCTGACGCAGATGTCACCGAACAAATCGATGGCCTCCGCCGCGAATTGTTCGAACTCCGATTCCAGCAGGCCACTCGCCAGCTGGGCAACACGCACCGCTTCAAGGAGAGCCGTCTCAAACTGGCTCAGTTGCTGACGGTGCAATCGGAGCGCAAGCGCTCCGCTGCTTCCTGATCCCTAAGGAGAACCTTCCATGGCACTCAAAGAAAGGGTCGGCACCGTCGTCAGCGACAAGATGGACAAAACGGTGGTTGTGGCGGTGGAGAACCGCTTCCCCCATCCCATCTATCAAAAGACGGTCAGCCGCACCACCCGCTACAAAGCCCACGACGAAGACAACTCTTGTCGCATTGGTGACCGTGTCCGGATTACCGAGACGCGTCCACTGAGCCGCCACAAGCGCTGGGCAATTGCTGAAGTCCTCAGTAAAAGCCCAAAAGCTGAGGAGGTGTCCAAGTGATTCAGCAGGAAAGTTACCTCACCGTTGCTGATAACAGTGGCGCCAAACGGATCCAATGCATTCGTGTTCTCGGCACCAATCGCCGCTATGCGCACGTTGGTGACGTAATCGTGGCCACCGTCAAGGATGCGATGCCCAACATGGGCGTCAAAAAGTCAGACATCGTCAAGGCTGTCGTGGTTCGAACCAAAGCCACCATGCGTCGCGATACGGGTAATTCCATCCGTTTCGATGACAACGCAGCCGTGATCATCAACGACGACAAAAATCCCAGAGGCACTCGCGTCTTTGGACCCGTTGCCCGTGAATTGCGGGAACGCAGTTTCACCAAAATCGTGTCCCTCGCTCCGGAGGTGATCTGAAATGGCTACCGCAACATCCAAAGCAGCTCCAGCTCTGCGCATCAAGATGCGCCTTCGTAAAGGTGACACCGTTCAGGTGATTGCCGGAAAAGACAAAGGCAAAACAGGAGAAGTCCTGCGCACTTTGGCAAACGAAAACCGGGTGATCGTGGAGGGGCTCAACATGAGAACCCGTCACGTTAAACCCACACAAGAAGGTGAAACTGGACGAATTGTCACTGAAGAAGCATCACTCCATGCTTCCAACGTGATGTTTTATTCCACAGCCAAAAAAGTTGTCAGTCGCATTGAACTGATTACCGAAAAAGACGGCAGCAAAAAGCGCCGCCTCAAGAAAACAGGCGAAGTGATCGACTGATCACCTCAATTGCTCTTCTGACAAAGCCCAGAAGTCCTTTCCCCCAGCCATGTCACTAAAACAGCGCTATCGGGAGACCATTCAGCCAAAATTGCTGAAAGACTTGAGTCTCTCCAACATTCATGAAGTTCCCAAGGTGCTGAAAGTCACCGTTAACCGCGGACTCGGCGAAGCAGCCACCAATGCAAAGTCTCTCGAGGCTTCGGTGAACGAATTGGCCCAAATCACAGGCCAAAAAGTTGTCATCACCAGAGCCAAGAAAGCCATTGCAGCTTTCAAAATCCGCCAGGGAATGCCGATTGGATGTGCTGTCACCCTCCGAGGTGATCGCATGTATGCGTTTCTAGAACGCTTCATCAACTTGGCGCTGCCCCGCATTCGGGATTTTCGAGGCGTCAGCCCGAAAAGTTTCGATGGCCGTGGGAACTACACCGTGGGAGTCAGAGAGCAAATCATCTTCCCTGAAATCTCCTTCGACAAGATCGACGCCATCAGAGGCATGGACATCACAATTGTGACGTCTGCCCGCACGGATGAAGAGGGCCGGGCCCTCCTCCGCGAGATGGGAATGCCATTCCGCAGCAACTGAGCCCCCCTCGGAAACCACTATGGCTAATCACGACCCAATTTCCGACATGCTCACTCGCATCCGCAATGCGAGTGAAAAACGTCACGAGTCCACAAAAGTTCCAGCTTCTCGTATGTCCCGCAGCATTGCCAAAGTGCTGCAACAAGAGGGATTTATCGCTGAAATCAGCGAGCAAGGCGAGGGCATCCGCACCGAATTGGTGCTGGAGCTCAAGTACAGCGGCAAACACCGCCAACCCACCATTCGCTCCATGCAACGGGTCAGTAAGCCTGGCCTTCGCATTTACAAAAACACGCGCGGCCTGCCCAAGGTCCTCGGTGGACTAGGGGTAGCCATCATCTCCACCTCTAAGGGAGTGATGAGCGACCGCGACGCCCGCAAGCAAGGCGTGGGCGGCGAAGTGCTCTGCTACGTCTATTGACCCGGAACCTTAACCATGTCACGTATTGGTAAAAACCCAGTCCCCATTCCCGACAAGGTGAATGTCTCACTCGACGGTCTCGCCGTCACAGTGAAGGGACCCAAGGGTGAGCTCAAACGCACCCTTCCTATCGGTGTGAGTGTCAGCCAGGTGGATAACTCCATCGTGGTGGCACCAACCAGCACAAAACGCACGTCCCGTGAACGCCACGGTCTGTGCAGAACTCTCGTCTCCAATATGGTGATCGGAGTTAGCCAGGGTTACTCCAAAAAGCTGGAGATCGTTGGTGTGGGCTCACGAGCCCAGGTCAAAGGCAAAACCCTCGTGGTGAGCGCTGGCTACAGCCATCCCGTTGAAGTGGTGCCCCCTGAAGGCATCACTTTCACGGTTGAGAACAACACCAACGTCACCGTTTCAGGCACCGACAAGGAATTGGTTGGCAATGAAGCCGCCAAGATCCGCGCCATTCGTCCTCCCGAGCCCTACAAAGGCAAAGGAATTAAATATGCGGGCGAGCGCATCCTGCGTAAGGCAGGCAAGTCGGGCAAGAAGTAATTCCCTGCCAGACACACTTCAGCTTTACCCACAATGTCGACCCTTTCCCGTAAACAGCAGACCCAGAAACGCCACAGGCGTCTGCGTCGCCATCTCAGTGGCACTGCCGATCGTCCCAGACTGGCCGTGTTTCGCTCCAACAGTCACATCTACGCTCAGTTGATCGACGACGAAGCTCAAAGCACTCTCTGTGCTGCTTCAACACTCGACAAAGATCTGCGATCCAGCCTCAAAGCTGATGGCAGCAGCTGTGATGCGTCCGTTGCCGTTGGCGACTTAGTGGCCAAACGTGCCATTGCCAAAGGCATTCAACAAGTTGTCTTCGACCGAGGCGGCAACCTGTACCACGGCCGGGTGAAAGCCCTTGCCGATGCCGCCCGGGAAGCGGGCCTTCAGTTCTGATCCTGCTCTCACTATGACGACCGAACCCAACAACCAGACCACCTCCAACGACGTGCCATCGGCTTCTGACGTTCCGGCAGCCGCTGAAGGTCAGGGCCAACAACAAGAGCAGCGCCGCGGCGGCGGCGGCGGCGGTCGCGGTGACCGTCGCGGCGGTCGCGGTGACCGTCGCCGTGGTCAAGAGCGTGATTCCGAATGGCAAGAGCGCGTTGTGCAGATCCGAAGGGTCTCTAAAACCGTTAAAGGCGGCAAAAAGATGAGCTTTCGCTCCATCGTTATTGTCGGCAATGAGCGCGGTCAGGTCGGCGTTGGTGTCGGCAAGGCCGGCGATGTGATCGGTGCCGTACGCAAGGGCGTTGCTGATGCCAAAAAGCACCTGGTGAAAGTGCCTCTGACCCGCCATAACTCGATCCCGACTTTGTCGAATGGTCGTGACGGAGCAGCAAGTGTTCTCATCCGTCCAGCCGCTCCTGGTACTGGTGTAATCGCCGGTGGATCCATCCGTACGGTGCTCGAGCTCGCAGGCATTAAAAATGTCTTGGCAAAACGCCTAGGAAGCAAAACTCCTCTCAACAACGCTCGGGCTGCCATGGTGGCCCTACAACTTCTCCGCACACACAAGGAGACAGCCAAGGAACGGGGGATCTCCCTCGAGCAGATCTACTCCTGATTTCCCCCCATGACTCTCAGACTCGAATCTCTTAAACCGAATAAAGGTGCTCGTCGGCGCAAGTTGCGTAAGGGACGTGGCATCGCAGCTGGTCAGGGCGCCAGTTGCGGTTTCGGCATGCGCGGACAAAAGTCCCGCTCAGGTCGTCCCACTCGCCCTGGTTTTGAAGGCGGTCAGATGCCGCTTTACCGCCGGGTGCCGAAACTCAAGCACTTCACCCTGGTCAATCCGAAGTCATTCACCGTTCTCAACGTGAGTGCACTGAACGACATCAAGGCAGGCAGCACGGTCAATCTCGACTCGCTTGTCAAGGATGGCATTGTTACCAGCCCTAAGAGTCCTCTCAAGATTCTTGGCAACGGTGAACTGAAAGCAAAGCTCACTGTTCAGGCTGCTGCCTTTACAGCCTCTGCGCGCGCCAAAATTGAAGCCGCCGGTGGGACCTGTGAGGTTCTCGACTGATCTCGCCAATACGATCTGCTCCGCGCAGATCTAAGGTCTGAGCCGTCCCACTGGATTTCGATCCGGGGACGGCTTTGCTGCATCAGCCCCATTCTTTTCTTCCTTCTCCATGCTTGTCAGTCGGGGACGTAACCCCAGCGCCACTGAAGTGATTACCCAGTTGGTGCAGAACCCTGAGCTGCGCGGCCGGGTTCTCACAACTTTGGGGCTGCTCATGCTTGTCCGGCTGGGGATCTACATCCCCATGCCTGGGATCGATCGTGTTGCTTTTGAGCAATTTATTGAGCAGGGCGGCACACTTATTGGTTTCCTTGACATCTTTACCGGGGGCGGAATCTCCACTCTTGGCGTTTTTGCTCTAGGCATCCTGCCTTTCATCAACGCCTCGATCATTATTCAATTGCTTACAGCCTCGCTGCCCCAGCTCGAGGACTTACAGAAAAACGAAGGCGAAGCGGGGCGTCGAAAAATTGCCCAAATCACCCGCTATGTGGCGTTGGGATGGGGAACGGTCCAGAGCGTCATTTTTGCGATGATTCTTCGCCAATACGCCGTTGAAGGCTTAAGCGAAGTCGTCTTTGTTGTGCAAACAGCGCTGGCGTTGGTCACTGGCTCGATGATTGTGATGTGGCTCAGTGAAGTCATCACAGAACGAGGCATCGGACAGGGAGCCTCCCTTGTGATCTTTCTGAATATCGTGGCCACCCTGCCGAAGGCGTTGGGTTCAACGATTGAGAAGGCTCAGACGGGAGACCGGGGAGATGTCGTTGGAATCATTGTCCTGGTCTTGGTGTTCCTGATCACCATTGTTGGAATCATCTTTGTCCAGGAGGGTTCAAGACGATTACCCATCGTCAGCGCCAAGCGCCAGGTAGGAGGTACGGCACTCCTCCCTAGTCGTCAGAGTTATCTCCCCCTCAAGCTCAATGCCGGTGGAGTGATGCCAATTATTTTCGCCTCAGCCCTCATCTTTTTGCCGATCACGGTCGCCAACGTCACTAATAATCCAATCCTGATTCGAGCAGCGAGTGCCCTAAATCCGAGCGCAGCCAATCCATGGCCTTACGCGATCGTGTTTTTCTCCCTGATTTTGGGATTCGCCTATTTCTATTCGTCGCTTTCCCTCAACCCGAGTGACATCGCTACCAACCTCAAACGAGGCGGAGTGGCCATTCCAGGAGTGAGACCCGGGAGTGCAACAGCTGCCTATCTAGAAGGAGTCAAAAATAGATTGACTCTTCTTGGCGGACTTTTCCTCGGTGCTGTGGCCATTATTCCTTCAGCCGTTGAGAGGGCCACAGGCGTTACAACCTTCCAAGGGCTTGGAGCCACCTCACTTCTGATCCTGGTAGGTGTCGCTATCGACACTGCCAAGCAGGTTCAGACCTACGTGATCTCCCAGCGCTACGAAGGACTCGTTCGCCAATAAGGCATTACCACCAGTCAAACCAAATTTCTATGAAACAACGACTGCTTTTTTTAGGACCTCCAGGCGCTGGTAAAGGAACTCAAGCGGCGCTTTTATGTGATCGTCATGGCTTGCGTCACCTTTCAACTGGCGACCTCCTTCGAGCGGAAGTCTCCGCTGGAACCGAACTTGGCAAACAAGCCGAAACCGTGATGAATCGCGGTGAGCTTGTATCCGACTCACTTGTGCTCGCCATCGTGAAAGCTCAGCTCGGAGCGCTGAATGGCCAGGGATGGCTGTTGGATGGATTCCCCCGCAATGTTGCACAGGCTGAGGCGCTCGATCCCTTGCTCCAAGAGCTCAACCAACCCATTGAAGCCGTGGTGCTCCTAGCCCTGGATGACGCTGTCCTAATCGAACGTTTGCTCTCCAGGGGGCGTGACGACGACAATGAAGCCGTGATCCGCAATCGGCTGGTGGTCTATGCAGACAAAACAGAGCCCCTGATTGAGCATTACCGCCAACGCGGTTTGCTCCAATCGGTGGAAGCCCATGGCAGCATCGAGGCGATCACCGATCGCATCGAAGGTGTTCTTGCCTAGGTCGCTGTGTTAAATTCGCTGTTTGGAATTTTGGAGAGCCACACCCCATGAAGGTGCGCGCCTCGGTCAAGAAAATGTGTGAAAAGTGCCGGGTGATTCGTCGCCACGGCCGGGTGATGGTGATTTGCCCAAACCCTAAGCACAAGCAGCGCCAGGGATGATCCCTAGCTCCACACTCTGACCGCATCATTCGCTGCCGAAAGGCGGCAACTGTCCCCCCTCGATTATTTGCTCAGTGGCAAGGATTGCTGGTGTTGACATTCCCCGCGATAAGCGGATCGAAGTCGCACTTACTTACATCTACGGAATCGGCTCAACTCGGGCCAAGACCATCCTCACCAAAGCCGGAGTCAACCCTGACATCCGCGTTAAGGATTTAGAGGACAACGATGTGCAGAAATTGCGCACAGCCACTGACTCCTTCACGATCGAGGGAGACTTGCGGCGACAAGAGGGTATGGCCCTCAAGCGCTTGCAAGACATTGGTTGCCTGCGTGGTCGTCGTCATCGGATGAGTCTTCCAGTGCGCGGTCAACGCACCCGCACCAACGCCCGTACCCGTCGTGGCGCCAGGAAGACCGTGGCCGGCAAGAAGAAATAAGCCTGCCCGATTCAATCGGTCTCTCTCTTCATTCATTACAGCCCTACCCCCCTCAGGCTCTAGCCCATGGCCAAGCCCGCAAAGAAATCAGGCCCCAAGAAGGCCAAGCGCAATGTCCCCAACGGCGTTGCCCACATTCAAAGCACGTTCAACAACACGATCGTGTCAATCACAGACACCACTGGAGAAGTTATCTCCTGGTCATCTGCTGGAGCCAGTGGGTTCAAAGGGGCTCGCAAAGGCACACCTTTTGCTGCTCAGACCGCTGCCGAAGCGGCAGCTCGCCGCGCTCTCGAGCAAGGCATGCGCCAAATCGAGGTCCTTGTTCGTGGCCCAGGCTCCGGACGGGAAACAGCCATTCGCGCCCTCCAAGTTGCTGGTCTGGAGATCACCTTGATCCGCGACGTCACTCCCCTACCCCATAACGGGTGTCGCCGCTCTAAGCGGCGGCGTGTCTGAAGATCTCAGCGAATTAGTCCAGGACCACTTCACTCTGCCCGCTACAGCCCGTGTTGCAATACCAGATCGACCGTATCGAGCATCAGATCACAGATGATCGCTCGCAAACCGGTGTTTTTCTCATCGGTCCCCTCGAGCGTGGTCAAGCAACGACTCTCGGGAACTCCCTCCGAAGGATGCTCATGGGCAACCTCGAGGGCACAGCAGTCACCGCCGTGCGGATTGCTGGAGTCAACCACGAGTACGCCACCATTCCAGGGGTGCGTGAAGACGTTCTTGACATTCTTCTCAACTGCAAGCAGCTCACTGTTAATAGTCGTACAGATGAGCTGGAAATCGGCCGTCTGATCGTCTCTGGGCCTGCAATCGTTAAAGCAAAGGATCTGCAGTTCTCATCACAAGTTCAAGTCATTGATGGTGAGCGTCAGATTGCCACTGTCAGCGAGGGACATAGCCTCGAACTGGAAGTTCATGTTGAGCGCGGCGTTGGTTATCGCCCCGTTGATCGCCACAACGAAGACACCAGTGCAATCGATCTGCTTCAGATCGATGCAGTGTTTATGCCTGTCCACCGCGTGAATTTCACGACGGACGAAACGGCCGTTGCGGAAGGTGGATCTGCTCGCGAACGACTCCGCATGGAAGTTGTTACTGATGGGTCGATGACCCCGGATGATGCGATTGCAGAGGCTGCCAACCAGCTCATTGAGCTGTTCCAGCCCCTAGCCACCGTCACCATGGTGGAAGAGCCAGGGTTGGAACCTGAACCTTCTGCTGAAGCTCAAATTCCGCTGGAAGAGCTTAATCTTTCTGTGCGGGCTTACAACTGTCTTAAGCGCGCACAGGTGAATTCAGTCTCTGACCTGATGGGTTTCAGCTACGAAGATCTTCTTGAGATCAAAAACTTCGGCTCGAAGTCAGCTGATGAAGTGATCGAAGCTCTCGAGCGCATCGGCATTTCGATCCCCCAAAGTCGCACTAGCGTCTGATCCTTACGTCCTTCAGTTTTTTCTCTTAGAACCATGCGCCACCAATGTCGAGTTCCCTTGCTGGGCCGCCCGGCTGACCAACGCAAGGCGTTGCTTCGCGGACTCACAACACAGCTCATCCGCGAAGGCAGGGTGACGACAACAAAAGCGCGAGCAAAAGCTCTGCGTGATGAAGCCGAGCGGATGATCACGTTGGCGAAGAACGGCAGTCTCGCCTCCAGGCGTCGGGTTCTGGGCTACGTCTATGACAAGCAGTTGGTGCATGCCCTTTTTGATAAGGCTCCAACGCGTTATGGGGATCGCAACGGCGGCTATACCCGCATCACCCGCACGGTGCCCCGTCGTGGCGACAATGCTGAAATGGCCATTATCGAGCTGGTCTGATTCATTCATTCAACACAGCTTCATCCGTGTTGCCTGTGGTTCCAAATCCCTCGTCTGAGGCTGAAAGCACAATTCTTCAGAGAATTGCGATCAGCTTGCAGTACGAGGGATCTTTTTTTTGTGGTTGGCAACGTCAGACCCAGGGTCGTGGTCAGAGCGTGCAGGCAGTCCTGGAAAAAGCGATTGCGGCACTCGATCCATACCGCCCCATTAAGGCAGTCGCCGCTGGGAGAACAGACGCGGGGGTCCATGCCTCAGGACAAGTCGTGCACTTTGACTGCAGCGGTCCCATACCAGCCAGTCGATGGGCACCAGCGCTCAACGGGCGCCTTCCTTCAAGCATCCGCGTGAGAGAAGCAATCCAACGTCCCCTGAGCTGGCATGCCTGCTATTCAGCAAGCTATCGGCGATATCGATACACGATTTACAACGGACGTCGTCCCAATTTATTTTTAGCTCCCTGGAGTTGGCATCGATACAACAGACGACTCGATGAGCAAGCGATGGCACAAGCGCTCTTTGCATTGATGGGAGAGCATGATTTTGCTGCTTTTCAACGCGCAGGCAGTCGCCGATCTCACTCAAGAACAACCATTCAAGACGTCAATATTGAACGTGACGGAGATCTCTTGAGCGTTGAGATTCAAGCCAGCGGCTTCCTATATGGAATGGTTCGGCTCTTGATGGGGCAGCTCATCGCTGTCGGCGAACACCGCCTCACCACGAAAAGATTTGAACAGCGCTGGAGGGAATGTCGACGTGACGAAGTGAGAGAAGCCGCCCCACCCCATGGGCTTTGCCTGCTGAGAGCCGGATACCCCGAGGATCTATTCAGCAAAGGTGGCTGGTACGATTGCCAACCGCGGTTTGCTTTGGCGACAAGTGATCCCCCTCCGGATCCTCCGCCTTGGCCGCAAAACCAATAAGCCCATTGCCAGAGGGAGCCAGTTGTCTCGGTCTCGGAATCAAAAGCCAAGACCAGCGACAAGGTAAACTCGATCTTTGAGCTTTGATCAGACCACCAAGGTGGTCTGATGCTCCCTGCCCAGCTCCGCCGCTCGCGACGGGGTATACGAGAACCGGCATGCCGGCGCGATGAACAAGACCTCCGTTCCCTCCATTGATTCGATCGACCGCCAGTGGTATCTGGTAGACGCAGAGAATCAAACCCTCGGTCGCTTAGCGACTGAAGTGGCTTCTGTGCTTCGTGGAAAAAACAAAGCCAGCTTCACACCACATCTCGACACTGGAGATTTTGTGATTGTGGTGAACGCGGACAAGATCCGTGTTTCAGGCAAGAAGCCACAACAGAAGCTGTATCGCCGTCACTCAGGCCGTCCAGGTGGCATGAAGGTTGAAACTTTCGAGCACCTCCAGGAGCGTCTGCCAGAACGAATCGTTGAGAAAGCCATCAAAGGGATGCTTCCTCACAACGCTCTGGGCCGTCAGTTGTTCCGCAAACTTAAGGTTTACAAGGGCACCGAGCATCCCCATGCCGCCCAACAACCCAAGACCCTCCAGCTCGACCCTGCCGCTTCCGCACAATGAGTAGCTCAAACAACACCGTGGTTTATTGGGGCACAGGGCGTCGTAAGACCTCTGTAGCTCGCGTTCGCTTGGTTCCCGGCAATGGCACGATCACCATCAACGGACGTCCTGGCGACAACTATCTGAATTACAACCCCGCCTACCTGGCTGCTGTTAAGGCACCTCTTCAGACCTTGGGGCTGAGCACCGACTACGACGTACTCGTCAATGTGCGCGGAGGTGGCCTGACTGGTCAGGCTGATGCGATCAAGCAAGGGGCTGCTCGGGCACTCTGTGAACTCTCTGGCGATAACCGCAAGCCACTTAAAACGGAAGGCCATCTCAGCCGAGATCCTCGTGCAAAAGAACGTCGCAAGTACGGACTGAAGAAGGCCCGTAAAGCGCCTCAGTTCTCTAAGCGCTGATTTTCACCACATCACCCACTTCTTTGTTTGCCATGCCTAAACCCGACATTCACCCCACCTGGTATCCGGACGCGAAAGTCATTTGCAACGGCGAAGTTGTGATGACCACCGGCTCTACTCAGCCTGAAATCAATGTTGAGGTGTGGAGTGGAAACCATCCATTCTTCACAGGCACGCAGAAGATCCTCGACACCGAAGGGCGTGTGGATCGTTTCATGCGTAAATACGGCATGGGAAGCCTCGGCAACGCCTCTTCTGAGACGAAAGATGCCAAAGACGAGACTTCCAAAGAGTCCTAATTGCTTGTAGCGCCCATAAGCTCCCTTAACCCGGGGGCCCAACCTCCTCTCGCGGATCTTTTCTGCGCTTGGAGGTTTTTTGATTACTGCTCCCTGAGGGGATGGACACAACAACTCTGATCAGTCGCCTGGAAGCGGCCAGCAGCAGCTTCCACAATTTGGAGCGACAGCTAGCAGATCCCGATGTGGCAGCTGATCCACAGCGGCTGGAAACGATTGCCCGTGAGCGTTCACGGCTGGAACCTCTGGTGCTTGATTACACCAGTCTTCAGAAGGTGGAAGCGGAGCAGGTTCAAGCCAAAAGTCTGCTCAAAGAAAGCCGTGGCGATGCAGCCATGGAGGAGTTGGCCCAACAGGAACTTCAAGAACTCGATCACCAACATGCCGATCTCGTTCAAAGGATCACCTTGGCTTTGTTGCCAAAGGATCCCAGAGACGAGCGCAGCGTGATGCTGGAAATACGGGCTGGTGCTGGTGGAGATGAAGCCTGTCTTTGGGCTGGAGACTTAGCGAGAATGTATGAACGCTTCAGCAGTCGACGGGGCTGGAGTGTAAAACCAGTCAGCGCCAACGAAGCTGATTTAGGTGGCTACAAAGAATTGATTCTTTCTGTCAAAGGGGATGCCGTCTTCAGCGAACTGAAATTTGAAGCTGGAGTCCATCGGGTGCAACGGGTGCCCTCAACAGAATCCCAAGGGCGTGTCCACACTTCAACGGCCACGGTGGCCGTGATGCCAGAGGCTGATCCCGTTGAAGTGCAGATCGACCCCCGCGACCTCGATATCAGCACCGCCAGGTCGGGCGGTGCTGGTGGCCAAAACGTCAACAAAGTCGAGACGGCGGTTGACCTGATGCACAAACCAACCGGAATCAGGGTGTTTTGCACCCAGGAGCGCTCGCAAATGCAAAACCGCGAACGCGCCCTTGAGATACTTCGCGCCAAGCTCTATGAACGCCAACTCGCTGAGGCGAATGCCACCGAAAGATCGGCGAGACGCGCCCAAGTGGGCACAGGGGATCGCAGCGAAAAAATACGCACCTACAACGCCAAAGACAACCGGATGACAGATCATCGCCTCGGTCGAAACTTCAGTCTGGATCCAGTTCTGGAGGGGCAAATGGATGATGTTATCGACGCATGTATCGCCGAAGAACAACGCGGCAAACTCGCCGACCTCAGCGAACAGAGCGATTGAACAGAAACTGATTGAACAGAGACCGACTAAGCAGAAACTGATTGAACATTGACGGATTCAGCACCGATCACATACTTGGCCCATTCGAGATAGCGACCAGAGTCGATCTGGCGAACGGCTTCAAAGCTGAGACTGCTGTGCGGACGCCGTGGCACACGATTTAAGGGCATCCCCGCCTCCTCAGGCGTTTGGCTTCCCTTGCGAACATTGCAGCTCAAGCAAGCGGTGGTGATGTTGTCCCAAGTGTCGCCTCCACCACGACTTCGGGGCATGACGTGATCGATCGAAAGCTGTTCAGAGCGCGAGCCGCAGTACTGACAGCAATGGTTATCCCGCTGAAACACGTTGCGACGCGTTAAAGGAAGCTGGCGAAAAGGCACCCTTACGAACTGAACAAGACGAATCACGGTTGGCAAATGCGTGCCTTGACGGATCAACTTGCTTTGGTCATGCTCTAAACCTTCCGCTTTGCCTTTCATCAACATCACCATGGCTCGCCGCCAAGTGGTGATGTTCAGTGGCTCGTAGGAGGCGTTGAGTACGAGAACTTGGCCCATGCAAGCCCCCTCAATAACCGCCATGCTATCGAGAATCACAGGGAGATCACTGTGATCTTCACTACCCTGCTCGCATGCGAGATCAGATCGCCGCCGACCGAAACACCCCCTGGATTCACAATCCAGGGGAGGCCAACCCTCGCCATCGCGCCTGGCTTGAGGTGTCGGATTCTGCGATCGAAGCCAATGCCCGTTCCCTAAAACGCCACCTTGGTCCTTCCTGTGATCTGATGGCTGTGGTCAAGGCCGACGGCTATGGCCACGGAGCAGAAACCGTGGCCAAAGCCTCTGTCCGTGGTGGTGCAACCAGCTTTGGTGTCGCAACCCTCCAAGAGGGAATCGACCTAAGGAATGCAGGGCTCGATCAACCGGTGCTTGTGTTGGGGCATCTTTCACAACCCGATGACCTCAGGGCCTGTCTGCAGTGGCGGCTGATGCCCACCCTCAGCAGCATGCGTGAGGCTTTGCTCTGTCAAAACCTGGCAGATAGCAGTGGTCGACGTTTCCCCGTCCAACTCAAGCTGGACACAGGGATGACCCGCCTGGGATGTGACTGGAAGGATGGCAACAGGCTGGCCGATGCAATCCAGCAGTTAGAACAACTCAGCCTCTGTGGCATCTATAGCCATTTGGCCTTAGCGGACGGCGAGAGGGACGGACATGCAGCCCAAGTCACCAAGCTCCAAGAAGACCGCTTCGAGAGCATCACGCGCGACCTGCGTAGCCCAACATTGAAACGTCATCTCGCAAACTCAGCTGGAACCCTGCGGGATTCACGCCTTCACCACGACCTTGTACGCGTGGGGCTCGCTCTGTACGGTCACTGCCCCAGCGAACATCTCGATGGGATTCTCAATCTGGAGCCTGCGATGAGCGTTAAGGCCAAAGTAAGCCTGATCCGCGACGTCCCTGCCGGAGTTGGCGTCAGCTATGGACATCGCTTTGTCACCGAGCGACCCAGTCGTCTGGCCGTTGTGAGCATCGGCTATGCCGATGGAGTGAGCCGCTGCCTTTCGGGCCGCATCCATGCACTACATGCCGGCCACACACTCCCTCAAGTGGGAGCCATCACCATGGATCAGCTAGTCCTCGATGCCACGGAACACAAGAGCTTGGAAAGCGGTGATGTTGTCACCTTGCTTGGCCGAGATGGCGAACAAACCATCAGCCCTAGATCCTGGGCAGAACTTGCGGATTCAATCCCCTGGGAAGTGCTCTGCAGTTTCAAGCATCGCTTGCCACGCCTAGTGATCTGAGCATTTGGCAGACCTCTTGGTACGATGGTCTTGCTGCTGGAGAGGTGGCTGAGTGGTTGAAAGCGGCTCCCTGCTAAGGAGTTACAGGAGGCAACTTCTGTCGAGGGTTCGAATCCCTCCCTCTCCGTTTCGAACAAGTTTCTTCGCCTGAGTCACTTCGCTTTGCGCAGAGGCTCAAAATGTGAAATATTAGTCGCAATATACTTTATATCGCGGTGATCAGACTTCCTCGCGAACTGTCATCAGCTAAAGAAAGAAACGAAGGAAAATAAGCCTAGAACTCATTGCAATTCGCTTGGCTGAGAGAAACTCATGGAGAAAGTTTCAGCAAAGCAGCTCGAAAACAAATCCGCAGTTTTTATCGCCCGAAGTGATTAATAGTGCCCTAAACCTTTAAGCAAATACATCAATTTTCCGCCGCAAGGGTGCTAAGGCTCTTAGCAAGCAAATACTTAAGAACCCTGGCGAAAAGCGGCCAATCCCCTCGCAATCCCTGGCAGCAACTGGTTGTCATTGGCACGTTCAGCGCCGACGCTGAACACCACCAGCAGCTGTGTGGCGCCCTCAGGCTCACTCCACCAAGCAGCATCATGCCTGGCCTGACTCATCCATCCAGCCTTACTCCAAAGCCTGCTTTTCGCTGGTAAACCTTCCCCAAGAAAGCCATCCACCTGATTTTCAGGATCAGCTTCCCTCTCACCCTGATCTAATGAACGCGCGAGCGCTGAGCGCAAGCGATGGCAAGCCGGAGGAGAAAGCAGACCATCGGTCATCACCGCCTCTAACAATCGAGAGACTGAGGCAGTTGTTAAAGCATTGCGGTTGATGTTGTTCTCTCCATAAAACCTTTGTTCTCTCCCGTAGGGCCCATCTCCCCAGGTTTTCTGGCAGCAGTTCACCCGCTCAAGCTCACCCCAACCAAAGTCCGACAACCACTCATTCACCAGTTGACGCTGACGCTGCCAGCTTTCCCAAGCTTCGCCCTGAAGATCTGGCCCACTGGAGGTGCCCGTAAGACAATCCACCACCAATCCAGTGGCATCGTTGCTGGAGAGCTCAATCATGTCGTTAACGGCACGCCGTAATTCCAACGTTTCCAGCAGGAGGCCCTTTTGCAGCCAAGCCTCCACCGCAACGGCATAGACCAATTTCACAACGCTGGCTGGATAGAGCGGCTTCTGATCAGCCCAGGCAGCACCAAGTCCGCTGCCCGTCGACAGATTGGCTTGGTCGTAGCGCACCCAATTCACGGCAATCTGCTCGTGCAATCCGGGGCGCCCTTGGTCAGCGAAATGATCAATCAAGCCGACGAGATACTCCTGCATCTCCGGCTCGGCACGGTAGAACGCCATATTCCTGGCATCAGTCAATGCCGACCCTAGGCACAGCGCTCACTCCCGAACAGCTACACAAAGGAAGCTGTTGGACCCTGAGTGCTGATGTTCAGGGTTATGCACGCAGCCATGGCAGCGGGTTGGCAACTCAAGCCTGTGCTGGCAGAGGCTTTCGAGTCCTAGATCATCCGGCTGTGAGCGCACGTCGCGTCAGAACGGCGTTAATTGAGGATGGATATCCCTGTTGGATGGCCATCGATGACCTCAACAGTCAGGCCTTAGCGCGCACCGAATGGAGCCCCCACCTGCTCGATGCGGCGCGCATCCAAGAACATCTTCCGTTGGTGCTTCGGTGGCTGAAGGAGGCTGCCCAGATCCCCAATACCTACCTATGGGGGGGCACGATCGGCCCTGACCTCGACTGTTCAGGCCTCGTGCAAACCGCCTTTGCCAGCCAAAGCATCTGGTTACCTCGAGATGCTTACCAACAAGAACGGTTTTGCAGCCCGGTGGCGGTCCGCCCCGGAAATGATCAACTGCTGCGCCCTGGAGATTTGTTGTTTTTCGGCACGGTACAGCGCTGTACCCATGTGGCCATTCACCTGGGACAAGGTCGCTACATTCACAGTTCTGGGCAAGAGCACGGCCGCAACGGCATTGGCATTGACAGCATTCATCCCTCTGACCAACACCCCGTGGCCTGCCACTACCGATCCGAACTTCGCGGAGCCGGCAGGGTGACGCGATGCCATGACGGCTCAACGCTTCCGTGAAGAGATCCCTCGATGCCGGCTTAAGTTGCACGCATCGCTCCACATCTGGATGTCTCTGAGCCCAGCAGCACCCTCGAATGCGCCCGCAAATGAGGAGAGCAGCCTCGACGTCTCCGTAGTGGTGCCGCTCTACAACGAAGAGGAGAGCCTGCCCGAACTGGTGGAGCAACTTCTCGCATCACTGAGGCCCACAGGGGAGCGCTTCGAGCTGGTTCTCGTCAATGACGGATCGTCTGATCAGACTGCAGCAGTGCTCGAGCAGGTCAGCCAAGAGGTCCCAGAACTCGTTGGCGTGCTTCTGCGTAAAAACTACGGTCAAACCGCTGCGATGGCAGCGGGTTTTGATGTGGCCCGTGGCCGGGTCATCGTCAGCCTGGACGGCGATTTACAGAATGATCCAGCAGACATCCCCTTGCTCCTGGCGAAGCTGCGTGAGGGATATGACCTCGTAAGCGGTTGGCGTCATCAACGACAGGACGCCGAACTGCAGCGAAAGTTGCCATCGCGAATCGCCAACCGACTGATTGGCAGGGTCACAGGCGTGAAACTCCATGACTACGGCTGCTCCCTGAAGGCCTACGACCGGGCCGTTCTCTCTGATATGCGCCTATATGGAGAGCTTCACCGCTTCCTGCCCGCACTGGCTTTCATCGAAGGCGCACGGATCACGGAAGTCAAAGTGAATCACCGGCCAAGGCAGTACGGCAGCAGTAAATACGGAATTGATCGCACATTCCGCGTGCTCATGGACCTGCTCACCGTGTGGTTCATGAAGCGATTCCTCACGCGTCCGATGTACGTGTTCGGATTTGCGGGATTGATTGCGATCGCCTTGAGCATGATTTCCAGTATTTATCTGCTGCTGATCAAGATGCAGGGAGCAGACATTGGCAACCGCCCCCTTCTGACGCTGGCGGTGGTTTTGGGGTTGGCAGGAATTCAATTGTTCTGCTTTGGACTGTTGGCAGAGCTGCTCATTCGCACCTATCACGAAAGTCAAGGAAGACCCATCTACCGCATCCGCGCCACGTTGCGCGGGGGGCGGACAGGTTGAACCGCAGCAGGAGAGGGGCCAGCACGGTGACGTTCGATCGCAGCAGCCGATAGCTGCACAATGCGAGCATCCGCATCTCGCAGTCCTCTTCTGAGAAGAGACACGGTGGAGCGATGCCCCCATTCAAAGGCGATTTGAATCG
>Ga0257106_1000329_pt1 | contig 29390 bp, 58 predicted proteins | sample LP_taG_3_FD_190177 | JGI IMG/M metagenome (GOLD analysis project Ga0257106, IMG submission 190177) | Marine microbial communities from Northeast Subartic Pacific Ocean, Canada - LP_J_2011_P26_10m | ecosystem: Environmental > Aquatic > Marine > Oceanic | place: Canada: Northeast Subartic Pacific...
CTAAGACCAGACATAGTATTTCTTCTAAAGTCCTCTTTGGTTGTCTCTATAGACAGTGAACTAGCTTTAAAGAACCACACATCCTGTAAAGCACCAAACTTATTTATAAAAGTAATTTTATAAGGCTCATATTTACATTCATCAACATTCTCTACAGTTACTATAGAAAGACCATCTGTTCCACCTATGTGAATAGTGTCTACTGGGAAAAATTCAAACTCACCTTCAAAAGAAGATAAGCAAGTGTTTCCCTCAAATGAACCACCAGCCAGTATAACTCTACTCTCAAAACCATCTGCTCCATTTGAACCATTCGTTACATATTCTATTTGTAGTGCACTATTTGCAATCGGAAATAGTAATTTAGTGTAAACCTGTTCTCCTTCGCTAAGGTATGTTACACTTTGAGTTATAGACCTGTCTACAGGTATTATAACTGGAGAATCAGCAAACTTTAGTATCTTATTGTTTGATTGTAAGTAAGAGTTGTTTAGCTCTGGGTTAATTCCTTCTTCGAAGTACCCATAACCATAGAAAGCTCTAGTAAATTGATAATCCATTGAAGCTGGTATGCCATCATAATAACTAACAACTTGAATATCTACAAATGGGTTTTTGCTGTAATAAGAACCATCAAAAATTATAGGAACATAATCTTTTATTAACTCAGCAATATTAAACAATACTTCAGAGTTAGATGCCGAGCTAGATAGTTGATAAGTCCAGTTCACAGCAGCACCCCAGTTTGATTGACTTCCTTCGTATATCTTTAGCTTTATTAATGCAGATGTAAGAGTTCCTAGTGGAGAATATTCTTGAACTCTATACCAATGAGGGCTTCTTGCATTTATCTTAGGGTATGTTATAATAGCACCATTAGTATCAGTAGCTGATGTAGATGTTACTACTCCTGTTGTTGCAAACGTTGCAGAGGTTACTGATAAATCGTAAAATGTTAGTGTAATAACATTAGATGATTGAGATATGTCTAGTTGACCACCCAACTGTTCACCAAAAGATATGTTGTCAGATATTAAAGCAGAGTTATAAGCTATAGCTGTTCCTTCTCCAGTAGTTCCTGTAGATACAGGTTGTGATATCTGATTAGCAAAACCTCTCACCTTTTGCACACTAGCTACGTATGACTTACCGGTGTTGGTAGTTATTGTCATCGTATCGTTGACTGCTGCTTCTCCTGTAAATGTTATTATAAGCCTTGTAAATGCCATTGTGTTTTATTTAATTGTAAATTTGTCTATACTTTGTTCTATTGATGTTTTAAATGTATCTAAAATCTCATCACTTATATTATCTTCAATACCTTTGTAAGCTCTCATTATAACATCACTACCTTTCCAAGAGTCTCTGTTAATGCTTCTAGCTATACCAAAAGCAGCTCTTCTGTAGTTGGAAGATGTTTGTCGTTGAAACCTACCTCTATACCCTCTAATAGTAAGATTCTTGTATTGCATCCACTTAGCAATCTTAGATACCATCTCACCAGAAGGATTTTTACCAGTAGCCTTCTTGCCTTCACTAATAGCCCCTAAATACTCTTCAAACTCAAAGGTTAGGCTGTTATCAGTAGTTTTAAATGTAATATTCCTAGACATCTTGCCAGAAGCAACGTTGCCATCACTAGCTATCTTACTCCTAAGTTCAGCCTTATACATTCGACCAATCTTCTGCAATGATTTTCTAAGATTACTTTCCATTAGCAAATACTAATCTCGTTTCTACCAGTTATAACCATTGTTGCCTCCCAACCAGCTAATTCATTCTCAAACCTATCTAAGAAGGGAGTAGCAGTTACACCGCCCTCAACTCTCAAGTAGTTGTTGTCTACTAAGTCTAATCTTCTTAGTTTGTTAATTAGTCTAGTTAATACACTCATTTGAGTGTTTAAGATGTCCTGCATATTGTTGTTTCCATAATAATCATTATTAGGAATATCCTCCTTAAGCAAATCTACAATATCAGCAGCAATTATCCTTAGTGTGTAATCTATCGTTCTCTCATTGATAACAGCTTCGTCTATTATCATGTGGACTAAAGGAAAGTTTGTTAGCTTTCCCAAGTCAACCTCAGTAATGTCACCAAATGTAACCTTGTTATTAAATTCAGAGCTACTAAGTAGTTGCTTAATTGTGTCTATTAAATTGTAAAAATTATTCATTACTTTCTGTGTGCTTTTTTAATTAATGAGTTTTCTATCGTATTTTTGTCCTTTTCGTATTCTAACATCATAAAGCAGCTGTGAACACTGGTCTTTGTGATTTCATTGATTCTTCTAACATCACCTTGAGCGAGTGTGTATATTGACTGATACCATCCCCACTTTCTCCCAAAATTTGCTTGACTTGAGGAGTCGCTCCCTCTTTCTTCAGTACCTCCTGTAAATAGTCCATCGTAAGAACTGGTAATTTGCTCCCTAAACGATAAAAAAAAACAGTTGCTCCTATTGCAACACTAACAGGCATATCCAACATAACATCAGAATACCTAGCAGAACCACCATAATCATCTATCCTATAAAACTCCTTCTTGCTGTGTATAATAGGTCTAAATAATACAGCCATTGCCTTATGCATTGTCTGCCAATCACTCATATATTTCTCCAAGTCAATAAACTCTCCAAAACTAATCTCATCTAACTTAGGAATAAATCCAAACTCTAACTCCGCATCATTACCATCCTTATCCTTACCTTTCATACTAAACTTCCGTATAAATGGAGTGTCAGCATTTAAACAGTCTAATAAGTGTTGTATAGTATTATCAAAAGAAGCTAAAGGTACTTTCAAAGTATCCTCTGGCTTTAACCCACAAAATACCTGAAGCATCTTACTCTTGATGTAAATCTCATCCTCCTTATCCCACTTATCATAAATCTTCAAGTAATCCTGATATTGCCTAAGTGTAATACTAGACAAATCTACAGGGATTTCTAATTGTAATTCTTCCATAGTATTATAACAATATTCTATGAATATCATTTTATCATAGACAATACCTATAGTGTTTTATGTTTCTATATTTTTTATCTATACACCCAAAATGAAAATAGAGGTTTGTTGTTATAAGTGTATACCAGTCGCAAATCTGCCCAAGTTGCTAAACTTCTATAGTCATATAGTTGGTTCAGCTAAATCAAATCTCCTTAGAAATTGCACTACTTAATCCTTTGTTACTTTCGTCAGCACCCAAGTAGTATTCAACCTAACGAGTATCTAATCTAAATTTAAAATAACATATTCTATAGGGGGGGTGCATATTAAACATTGAACTGTTTCCAAATATATTTCTGGAATGCATAAATCAATTCTAACCAAAAAGAGTTTATAGTATTTGAACCCCATCATATTAAACAATTGAAATCATTAGATTGGGCTACTACACAACCCACTTGCTTGTTTTACGTCAATATGTCATATCCTAATAAAAAGACTGCAAATATGTCATGCTATTCTAAGCTGTTTTAAGGCTGTTTTAAGAAGGTTTTACTGAATTTGATAGTTGAGGTTATAATAAAAGAGATAATGCTTGTTTTATAGCTTAAAAATTCGCTACAATTATTAATACTACTAATACTGACAATCAATACTAATATAAAATAATAGCACAAAAAAAGGACCTAAAAAATAGGTCCGTTAATAACTTAAAATAGTGTTATAAGTGTCAAAAATATTGTGCAGGATTTATACTGTTATAAGTGTCTAAACCAATAAGAGCGATTAAGTCTTTTTTGCTTAGTCCGTTGTTCAAATAATCTTTGTATAATTCAATGATAAATGTTTCCATAGTTAAAATTTATTATTTATTAATATTTCTTTTAATTTTTCTACTAATTTGTAAGGAGTTATACAACCCTGTTCAAATTCCCATATTAAATCTTTTATTTTATCCATAATTTCTAAGTGTTTTAAATAATAGTTAATTAATGTTTAGTGTTTTAAGTATTTGTTTAAGTGAATAGTTTTCTTTAGGTTCTAATATGTTGTGACGTTTAAAGACGTCTAACAACATGAAGTGTTCATACTTGTTTGCATATCGTCTAAAGTTATTATTTAGAACATAGCTCTGGAGCTTATTATCTGCACCAATATTATAAGATATAAAATCTTTATGCTTGCTATTTATTATGTTTAATTTCTGGCTTAATGATATAGTCATAGTGTTATTTATTTAGTAAAAATTGTGTAACAATATTGTCTTAACTTCGTCTATGTTTTGTCTATCGTAATCGTGAAAAGAATTGATAATATGCATATCGCTTAAACCAATATCTTTTAATATTTTAATAGTTTTTTGCAAACCAAATAATTGGCTGCATTGTATTATTTGAATGCCATCTTTTTTCCAATTACTAAATTGATTTTTAGCGATTGTTATATTTCCATTAATATGCGTTTCTATAATGTCTTTTAATTTAATCATGATATTTATTATTTAGTTATTAATTACAAAACCGCTTGTATCCTTTTTAGCGTCGCCTTTTGCTTTAAGTCCTAGAATATAACCTTTATATTTTAGCATCTCATTGTCTGTTTTATCGCCGTCAATAACCGGTATATTTTTATATTCTTTAGGGAGGTCACCGCTAAAAACGGCGGAAACATTTGCACCGAATTCAATGGCTTTAAAGATATCGCTTTCGTTGTCTTCAGCTCGTGAGAACGTGAGAGTATAATTTTTATCGTTTGCATACTTTTTAACTTTGCCTAGTATTTTTGTATAGTCGTAAAAATGTAAATTAGTGTAATTAGCAATGTCAAAGTTAGCATATTTTTTAAGCAAGTAAACGAAATCCAAATCGCTCGTTCCGTTTAATCGTATTAATGTTTGATTAATGTTATTGAATGCTTTAGAGTTTATCTTAATTAACTCGTTTGCTAATTGATTAATAAATCCGTTTTTGTCTTGCAGGAAATATTCTGTTTTATTTATTCTAGCTTTGATAACGTTTGAGAATTTACCACGTCCAGCACTAAACAAGCAAGAAGCGGCACAACCTTTGGATGCTTTAGGACAAATGTTAATTTTTAAACTGTTTTGTTTATGAGGTGCCAAATATAAAATATATGTATCAAAGTTATTTTTAGCAGTTTTGGCGTTGGTATTTCCTTTGCTTAATAGGTTCTTAGGTGCTTTATAATTTATCATGTTTTAAAGTGTTTAGAGAGCGTTAAAGCCTTGAGTGAATATCATAACAACAATTAGAGTTGTTAACGTTATAGAGACTATTAAAAATGCCTTAATTTGTAGGTCTAGTTTTTTAAATGCTTTCATGTTATCCGAATATGTAATTTATATTTTTATATCCTTTTAAAATCATCTCAAAAGCTTTGACTTGTGTTTCTAGGTCTTCAATGTCATATGCTCCTAAACCTTCACAAGAATAGCCCTCAATATCATAGAGCATTGAATCGTGAAACTCCTCTGTAAATTCAAGTAAATCATCTTTGACCTCAAAATATCTGTCTAGTAATTTATTTGCTTTGAGTATTTCGGTATTTAATACTCTGGGAACAAAAAATACATCTTTAGACATCAAACCTCTGATATCGTGTATTAAATCAGTGTAATTATCTTTATTTTCAATAATAGATTTGTGTAACTCTGGGTTATCCAATACAAAAATTATAATATCGTAGTTAATACCTTTGTTAGTACTTCTGTTTTCCAGAGCTTTGGTGATTATTTCAATTGCTTTCATGTTGTTTTTTGTTATTAGTTTATTTCTATTTCTATTATCTCTATACTTAAACTGTTGTTGTCAATGTTATGTTGGTAAAAGTTTTTAGTAAATTTAGCAACCAAATAAACTTTATCGATATTGTAAAAGTTGAATTTTAAAACGCCGTTTTTTATTTTCACTTTCCTTAAGTTATATCTTTCTTTTCTATTGGTTCTGATATCAATTACCGACAAACATCCTTCTTTAATACCTTGAGGATGACAATAAGCTCCAGCAATATCAGTAACGATATAAACGTTTTTGTGGTCTGTTAAAGTTACTGTTTTACCTTGTTTAATTGCTTTTTTAATTTTCTTTAAAGTAATCATTATTTGTTTTGTTTTATGGGAGCTTTTAAGCTCCCGTTAATTATTTAATCTATAAACTACCCCAAATTCCCTTTTGTTGAAGTGTTCCTAAAATTTGGTGCATTTCAGCTTGTGTTTTACCTTCATAGTCACTCTCTAATAATGACAAGCTATAGGCGATAATTTCTAATTGACGTTTTGTAAATTTCATAAGATTGTTTTTTATGGGAGCTTTTAAGCTCCCGTTAATTATTTATTTTAATAGCTTAGAGTAGTGTATATGGAATATATAGCTGACAGCTTAGTATCGTATGTTTCAAAGTCTAATTCCTTTCCAGAGATACAGTAAACGCTCCAGTAATCAGTTTCGCATCCATCTAAGAAAACATCATATACATTCCCTTTGTACTCTACCTTATAACCGGCAGCACTCTTAGAAGTCTTTAAACCAGCTCGCTTCATTACTTGAGTAGTCTTATTGTAGTTTCTGATTTTAGACTGTAATGCTTTATACTTATTGTAGAATGCGTCATATTGCTTCCCCGCAGTTAATGGCTTAAGCACATAATCGTCGTGCAATTTCTGTAAGTCCGATTTAAGAGTTTCTAATGTTTTCATTATATTAGTGTTTTTGTTCCTTACAAAGATACACTTTATTTTAACATACAAGCAAAAATATATTTTTTTTTGTGAAATATGTTTATTTATATTCATTCTAAATAATACACTATAAATTTACTATTAATAATAGAACGTGCACGTGTATACAACAATTTTTTTACACTACCAAACATTTATACAGAAAAAAGTCGATTTTGCTCTGGTTTAATTATCTCAGACTTTTGATATACTAACACATAGAAATAAATAGAAGCTCTTAAAACGGCTAAAAACAGCCTTAAAACGTATGATAAAATAATTTACACTAATTAGTAAATTTTAACATAAAACATTTTTTTTATCCAAAAATTAGCTTTAAATTTGTGTTGGTGCCCTAGTCCGAAAATGTAAGAATATTCCTACAAGCCTATTTCCATACGAAAAATAATTGGATAATCCTAACAAAAATATTTTTTTTTCTGTATTTTTTTGGTCGTATTATTGCCTTATGAAAGTCCAAAGGAATATCCAAATAAAAAGTGTTAAAGTTTCTTATTTATATTCATTCTAAATAACACTATTTAGATTCATTCTAAATAATAGGTTGACCCCCATTATATTAAACAACCCCCATTATATTAAACAGCCCCCATTATATTAAACAAGAGAGGGGATTATGTTAAACATATCCCCCCCATTATATTAAACAGATTATTTTTTTAGTCTAATCCTAAATTTATATTATAAACATTACCTATCTTCTTTAGTAATATTTCAGTATAATATTTTTTATCTGTTCCCATTTCCTCAACAAAACCTTGTGTGTGCAAGTATTCTATTGCATCCATTACTTCCTCTTTAGTTACCTTGTTTATCATTTTGTTTATATTTTAAATTAATCTTCATTACCTTCATCAAACTCTGCCCATTCAAGGCATTGACCACATCTCTCATCACTTAAATAACTTGGCTCTGAGCCACAACAATTGCTATACATATCTATATTATTTTAAATTCATATTCTCTGTAGTAACTGTTAAGTCCTACATAATTACTATTACCTTTTGAATGAACCAAGAACTTATTAAGCATCTTGTCGTGTATAACCTCATAGTTATCATTCATCCAATAAACTGTCTTGCCATCTAGTACTGCTTGTTTTATCTTTTCCATATTAATCTATGCTTATACCGGTGCTAATTTCTTTCTTTATTACATCTACTAACCTAAATTGAGAGTAATGGCTTCTAAACGTCGATAGGTCGTTTGTAAGGCGGAAATCTGTTATATTGTAGTCTTTATCTATGTTGAATAGAATAAAGTCCTTACGGCTTCTGTAAATGCGTATAGCATCAAGTATTCCTACGTTAAACATATTACTTTATATTTATTTGGTGAAACGGGCCATTGAATCCAATAGAAAATTCTTCGTCGACATCAAAAGACTCACTTGAGTCAATGTTAAAGAAAGTTAATTTATCAGCTATTAAATCAATAAACATCTGGTGTTGCTCTGGTGTACTTGTCTTGTAAAATTGTAATACGTGTTCAAATTCTTTTGACATAATGTTTTGTTTTATAGGTTATTTAATTGGTTAATACTCTCTTAGGAATCTAACGAATGGATTAGGCTTTTTTTTTCATAATCTTCTAGTCGTTCGTGAAATATTCTAACTACTTGACCTTTACTGTTTCTCAAGTCTGCAAAGGTGGTTTCATCTTCAAACCAATCCCCTATAAGAAACATAGGTGTTTCTATTTTAGATATAGTATTGTCATCTAAACCATGTAAGTCTTTAACTATTACTTTTTTTTCTTCACAATCCTTAATAAATTTTACTATCGCATCGTAGGTGTGGTCTATTTTTCTGTCGAACGATATATCAGCAATATTGTTGACAACCTCAATCCAATCTGTTTTTGTTCGCTCAATGATTCTTGTTCCATATTGAAGTATTTCAACATCATATCTTTCATCGCTTTCAATCTTCTCAACTACGGGCATTAGCCAATTCCATGATTGGTGGTATTCCATTTGAGATAGGCTTAAAAACCCGTCAACCTCCATAAATTCTGCTATTAGTTTATTGTCTTTCATGATAAATAATTTATTTGATTAGTATTGATTTATTTTTTACCTATTATTTTTCTGTATCTGCTTCTCTCTTTGCCTTCCTCGTTTATGTAGTAATATGAGTACTTTGTCTGTCTCGATACTAACCCTAAGAAATCACCTCTATCACCCGTACATAGTCTCTCATATGCTTTCTCTCCCTTGTTGTAGCTTTGGTAAATGTATACTGTATTCATAATAATAATGTTTTGTTTTGTAGTTATTTAATTGATTAATAATTTGACAGAATATCTCTGTCGTTTTCTAATTGTTTTTTACTCAAAACGTTCATCATTGGTGATGTAGTTACTTGTCCTACGTTTTCTGTAAAGAAAGAATCATGCGACCAAAATTGATTGTCATTTGTTTCATCAATACATCTTATTGATGTTATGCCTTGAGATAGTAATTTATCTCTGTCTATTACGTCTAACACGCTTGAAATTAATGAGTCGCTTCCTTCATCATCAATCATAAAATCTAAAATAAATCTTGCCATAATTTTAATTGTTTATTGTTATTGTTAGTGCAAACATAAGTAGCATAATTCGATTACACAAACTTATTAGACCAAATGCATATTTATTCGACTAAATGTATTATTGACATATGCAAGACTTTTTTGCCCTTTTTTATCTTTTTTTAAGTGAAGTGCGGATGTATCTTTGCCTAACGGAGCTTTAGACTCTTAACTAACTAACACACCAATACCCCCATTATATTAAACATAGTGGGGGTATTATATTAAACATCTTAGGGGTATCATATTAAACGACCCCCATCATGTTAAACATTCTATCTGATTACATATTTTCCTGAGTTGACTCCCTGTAGTAAATACATAAGCGAGTAACGGATTGCATCAATATAGTGATTGAACTTATCTATTGGTCTTTCATTCTTCTCATGCCAGACATAGTTATTTATCTCTCTTATGATACCTTCAGACTCTCTATCAACTATTATCTGATAATCTTGCATTAGGGCAATCCCAGATAGGATTGACCCTTTCTTCTTTATGGTAGGTTTTATATTCAAACCCATATTCTTTAACTCTGATATAAGTCTTGGCTCTGCTGAGTCACAGATAATTAAATCTGTGCCACACTCAGTCTTATTCCTGTATGCAATGTCTGAGGTAGACAGGTTTGTCTTACCATAGATAGACTTAACATAAACACTCCTAGTGTCCTTATCAACTGCAACTTTTACTAAACTAGTAATATCTGTAGAGAATCCAAAATCCTGCCCATAACACATAAGGTCGGTCTGAACAAAGTGTCCTACCTTCCAGTTAGTGATTATAGTACCCTCTGCTTTGTTTAACCATCCTCCTAGTATCTGATGCTCAAACTTAATCACATCTCTTCTCTTGAGGTCGTAGAGCTGTTCTAAGTAACTCTTAGATAGATTCTTTCTATTGTCTTCAAAGGTAGTGTGGATATAAGTTACATCATTCTTAGAACCATTAGTGCCAGACTTAAAGTTAGGATACATAAAGAACCTTTGGTATATCCAATGCTCCTTAGTAGTTGGATTCAATATAAGTACAACTCTGTTCTGCTTAGTGTTTGAACGTATAGAGAAGTCAATCTTACTGAAAGTGTCTTCATCTGTAAGCTCTTCTGCTTCATCCAATACAAACGTTGTAACACCACTAAGAGACTTCAGGGCAGCCGTTTGGTTACCTGATGATGTTCTGATACCTTTAAACATTATAGAGCTTCCTGTGGTTAGATTTATGATTTCATCCTTTGTGATTCTGAAATCACTATCTACACCCATGAGTTCAATCTTCTCAATAAACTCTGGAATAATAGATGCTGCTGCTGAGGTTAGTGTAAAACGAGTAAACAGGACTTTGTGTCCTGCCTCGTATGTTAGGTTAAGTAAGAATACTGTTATACCGAATGACTTACCAGAACCACGACCACCTGTAACAACAAAGTACCTAGATTTATCTGTAAATAAAGGTACGTACTTGTCGTTTAATTGTACTGAGTTCTTCATTCTTCTTCGTCTGATATATCGATAGTGTCTTCTATCTGAGGTGTCTGACCGGCATTCATAACAAAGTTAATAGTAGGTGCAGCTTTTGCCTTTCTACTGTTGTCTGCATTGATACTGTCTGATGGCTTTCCATAAGCATACTCCATAAGTAACTTCATATTGTTAAAGTTTGTCTTACCGAGTTCTGCCATGTGTTTAAAGGCTTCCTTCTCGCTGCCAAAGACTTCCTTCATAGCTGAGATAGCGTAAGATGCTATCCTTTCTTTTTTAGCCTTAGTAGTCCTAGCAGGCTTAATCATCTTATCTTTCGTGGATATTGGTTTTGGAGCTAATCTCTTGTTATACTTCCTACCATCATTCTTTGAGGTCTCTTCTGATTTCTTATGTCTACTCATAATATTATAACAATTTAATTGTCTTTTCGTTTATTGTATAGCATTAAGTAAACATCTGCAACTGCTTGATGTATAGATTTCTTAGTGTGAGTTTCAGTAAGCAAGGCTTTTTGGTGAGCCTTGCAAACTTCAACTTGATAAACTACATTGTCTTTAGTAATGGGATATATCTTATAGCCCTCTTTAAAGCACCACTTAATAGCTTCTTGTGGTAATGGGCTATTCTTCTTCATCTGACAAGTGATAGCCTGTTTTGTCTTGTATCACTTTAATCTCACCTTCAATCTTCTTAGTGAGTACAAATAGCTGTGACACTACCTTTTCTAATCTGCCTATTCTTTGTTGTTGTGTTAACTTCTTCTGTCTCATAATAATTATTTTAAAAATGGGTTGGATACTCTTCCTTCTATCTTAGCACCTTTTACGAGTTCTACATCTTTAGGAGCGACCTTAATAGAAACTAGCCTATCATAAGGTGTTAATCTATTGTCTATAAAGTCATTTAATGTATTTACATCCCAATTAAAAAGTGTATTGTTTATTTTAACTACAAGAGATTTTATATCTTCATGAACCTGATTAGTTGTATTCAACTGCTCTTTGGCTCTAATAATTTGTATTGGCTCACTGTATTCAGGTTTAATAAATAACCCATTGTCAAGAACTATCTCGTCATGAATCCTTACATCTTTGTCGTTTACTACTTTAAAAGAATTAAAGTGATAGTAAGCTGCATCGTGAGATATGTCTATTGATTTACCAATGCTATCCCAAGTATGATTGTATTTTCTAGCTATCTTGCAATACACTTTTCTAGCATAAGAAAACCTCCTCTTTCTACTTTTTGTAGCTATATCAAATCCATACTTACTATCTAGTTCTGCTTTTAGTTTTTCTAATGTCATTTTGTTATATTTTGTTATCTATTACTTCTATTAAGTGTCTTAGTTCGCTTCGTTCCCATTCACCGAGATTATCTCCGTTTATTATGAGTTTGTAGTAATCTTTTCTGTCTGTGTCTCTAATGTTTACGTACATAATTTATTGTTTATTAATTAACTTCATTGTCTAATTCTAATAATATAGATTCAATAGTGTTTGATTCAGCAAATTCAATAGCTTGTCTTATCCCATCACACTCTTCATACATTCCTTCGTCTTCAAACTCAGAGATAACATACTTAAGCTCTTCAAAAGTCTCACCTTGACTAATACTATACAAGGTAAGAAGGTAATATGAGTAAACTATGTCTTGTTGCTCTTCACTATACATCTGTCCTCAACTTTAGCAAGTTATAAGACTCAATATACTTTAATTTAGCCTTAGACTTGTAATGCTCCTTGTAAACAGCATAAACAGCCTTTACAATTTGATATTTAGAGGTCAAATCCTTAAATAACTTGTCGGCATAAGCCTTTCCCTTGTTTTTACAGACCTTTATGTTGTCTGCACTATCTCCAACTATCATTTGAGTGTAAAAGTTCTTTAAAGCCTCTAATTCGGTTACTTTAACTAGCTTTTTCTTATTATAGTTGAATATCATTGCAGGAAACTGTAAATAATCTTTATCTATGGATACAATAACAGGTGATTCGTTGTTTTCATTGCTTTGATGCCATATCTTAGCGACTAAATCATCGGTTTCTATACCATAACCCCATTTAGCATACCAATCTGACTTACAATACTCATGTAACTCATCTAATAAAGGTGGAAGCTCTGTATCTTTACGATTAGCCTTATAGCTACTCGTAATAAACTTCCTGAAGTTACCTTTTGAACCAGAACAAACTACAAGACTCATTATATCATAGCCTAAGTCCTGTAAATCATTAAGAGACTCGTTAATTCTAGCATCTAACTTGTTCTTGGCATCTGATATGTTACCAGAGTTGACTGCTGAAGCGTAAATCATGCTATCAGCATCTAAAATAGCTTTTATATCCATAGTTAATTATTTCTTATGCAAATATAGGGAATATATTTAACATATCCTATTGTTTTTCGTTATATTCACTTAGAGGAGCTTTGCCCTCACGCTCTAATTCCTTCTGTAGGTTCGCTAAGGCTCTCCAAGCTACCTTAGCACTATGTTTAACCCCATCTGAGTCTGTAGTACCAGCTTCCATCAAATGTCTCGCTAAAGCATCTAATTCGTCTCCTGACTTGCTTCTATCCCAATGTAAGGGCTTGTCTGGATGATGTTGTTGGTTTCCTGTCCAAGAGGTCTTAGAAACCTCTCTAATAGCATCTGGGAAGTAGTTAAGTACTCCACTAAATACAGGCATTTCCTTTCTTTCCTGTGTATTGCTTATATCGTTGAAATGCTCTATGGCTATGTTCTTAGCCTCTATGTCTGAGCATTGATTACCAAATGGTGGGTTCTCTAGATAAGCTCCTTCAGTTCCACTTATTATGTCGTGTGTTATAGTCATTGTCCACATATTAAAATAATTCTTTTATAGGTAACAAAATCCCTTTGGAGGTATTGTTGTCACCACCTAACTTGTCTCTGTTTGTGCCTAAGTATTGCCTGCATCTTTCCTTCAATATACTTGACTGTATCAAATGAAATGTATCCCCAATACAAAAGCAATAGTAGTCGGCTTGACTAGTGCTTATGCCACTAGCCTTGCCTCTACTGAAATACTCTATGTAAACATTACCTGTCTTCATAGCTTGTAAATCATACTTAACTTCTATAGTCTTAGAGTTGAATATCTCACCGAGTTCTTCCTCTTTAACTTGACCAACCTTAAGGTCATATTTGAAGTCGTTATTGTAATTCATTACAGTTCCATCTTAACGTTAAAGGCAGTATGACCACCTATTACAACACCAAGACCAATAGCCTCCTTCTTACCACCTTGCATATAAGCCATTGCGTAAGACTTACTGTCTATACCACATCCAACGGACATTCCGAATATAGCTCTTGTCTTACCAAACATCCATTCACAATAGAAATCTGTGTGAAAGTGTCCAGAAACAGTAGAAACCATATCTCTCTTTGCTGCCATCCTAGCCTTGCCACTCTTATCACCATGTACATACCTAACTCCATCAATATAGACTTCTGTTACAAAGTTCCAATTAGGAGTCTCTAGCACCTCTTTAAACTCCTTAATCCACTTGCTAGGAATGTTAGATGATTGTGCCTTACGAATAATAATCCTGTCGTGATTTCCAAGAGTTACATCGGCATCTGGGAATGCCCTGTACCATTTAGATAGTTTCTTTACTGCTTGTTCTAATTCAAACTTACCACCTAATCCATCAGCGGATGACTCATGATATGAGCTATAGTGATTATCGATAACATCACCGATAAAAACTACCTTGTTACAGTTGTGAATAGCATACTGTTCTTTACAGAACTTTAAGTAACCATCTAAACAAAATGGTTCGTGTAAGTCACCTATGACAAGAACTCTGTTCTCTACTTTGGTTAGGTTTTCGTAGGCTTTCAATACCTTTCCTTTTAATCTTGGTCTAAAATCTTTCATAATATTCATCACATCTATATTCAATACATACCCATTCAGAAGTTCCATCACTACGATAAATAGTGTAACAGTCTTGACACAAGGAAGCCTCACAACTAGTGAGAGCAAACCAAGCTAGTAATAACAGTAGTTTTTTCATTTTATTTATAGTTTACAATTAATTTATTTAATTCACCAACCATACTTCTTATGCAACTTGAACAATTACTCATTTGCTTTCTCTGATTAAACACTCTATTATAAATGTCTAATAACCTTCTTTGTTCAGCCATAGTCACTCTGTTTCTGTTTAACGAAACAAAATCACTGATGTAGCTATACTCATCTTCCTCAAGGCAGTTAACTACGTTATAACTCATTATAGAGTTTAACTTAGACTTCCTTTCATCACAACCGCAATCGTCTCCGAAAACAGCTTTAACAACACTCTTAATTCCTGTAGCTTTAGTTATCTTCTCTACAGTATCTCCAAGTCCTTTTGACTTGCTCTCGTTCTCTAATTCGAACTTAGCCTTCCATTCTTTGTAAGCCTTAGTTCTCTTGTCTCCTTTGAATTCTTCCATAATTAATTAAATTTTATCGTAATCTCCGTTATAATAATCCTCTGCATCTTCTGAAAAGCTCTCTCTTATAATATCTCTATATCTTTTTATAGAGTTATAAAGACTGCTTCTACCTATACCGGTCTCACTAGACAACTTATCTAATGACAAACCTGTTGTGAAATAAGCTATAAATACATTACGAGAGTAGAAATCCCAACTATTTACCTCTGTAAATATCTTACTTATTAATTTGTTAAACCCTTTCTCCTGTTCTACATCAATAAACTCATCCTTTAAGTTTCCTAAAACATAATCAAGAGTCTCCTCCTGAGTATCTAATAACTCATTAGACACACACTTTCTTTTAACTCCATTAAGATATATGCTTCTTAAAGTCATATACATATAAAAGTCATTTACATCATCCTCACCATAAGAAATATCAACACCTTTGCTTAGGTAGTCATAAACTCTTATGTAAGCATCTTGAACAACATCATCCACATAAGCTGGATTACATCCCATTCCCTTCACTAACCCCACCCAAGTCTTTTGCTTGGCTGCAAGTTTCCTTAATTGTTCTTCAATCATCTATACTTTTAATTAAAATCTCTACTCTTCCATTGCCCTTATCATACTCAGTAGGCAGTAACTTCTCAATCTTTACATAATCGTCATTATCATCTTCCCAACATCCTAACTCTGTAATAGCATCTAATAAATACTTTGACGTTACCGCTATCACATTCATTTTATCTAATTTCCTTTTACTAGGCTTAAACACTTGATATGTTATGTTAACAGGTGTTTTAATCGTAATACCTCTTAGCTGTTCTCCAACTACTTCCTTAAACTTAATCTTCACTTCATTGTTTGTGAAATGATTTGAATGTCCATAGGAGTTCATATTGATTGATACTTTTCTATTCTTCTTGGTCTTTCGCTCAAGTTCAATATACATAGGTGTAACTATGCGATATTCATTTTTTTCTGCCATTCGCTTGGTTCTTTTTTAGGTTGTATAGCATCTCCTAAATCATCATCCAAATCACTAATTATCTTAGGGTAACCAAACTCTGTTACCTTAAAACTAAATGGCTCAAAAGAAAATCCTCTACTCTGTTTACATCTTACTGTTATTATACCATCATCCTCTTCATTCTTTTCTAATATTATGCCTGTCTCACATTTTTTCTGGGCGAAAGAACCCAAATGTCCTGTGGGCTTTTCTGAACCATTATTTGTGTGAATACAAAGTATGATGTGACAATTATACTTCTCACTCCAAGTCATAAGTCTCTGTATACACTCATTTGATTCTTCTATAGAATTTACATCGCTAACCAAATCAGCAATTCCATCAATCACAACCAAACCTATTTCATTATTCTCTGATATAGTCCTTAGCTTATAATCTATGAAATCAATCCTTGTCTTGTATCCTATTGAACGCAATCCATAGGTATGATAGCAACCTGCATTCTCATTGCCATTCATCTCTACAACCCTTCTAAACACTCTCTGTGCGTGAAACTTTCCTTGTTCCGTATCAAAGTGTATAACACACTTATCGTCTCTCTTAGCCCTTAATTTACCACCATAGTTATTTTTACCTGTTGATGAAAGATAAACAGAAGTTAGTAAAGAAACAAAGAAGGTCTTTTTGGTTTTTGGTGGGGCTGACACAAAACTGAAGTTGCCATAAGTTCCAATAGGTATTGGATACCTCTTGATACCATTTGGAGTATTCAACGAATAATTACCAAATGACAACGCAACAGGCGGATGTTCTATAACTTGAGATATGTCTACAAAACAGTCTTCATCGACCTTTTGCATAAACATTCTTTCTACTTCTTTATCTTGTGTACTCATAAATTTGTTTGTTTTGTTTGTTTGTTTTACTTAAATAAAAAGGGGAGGTATTACCCTCCCCATTTCATTAGAACGGCAATCCATCACCAGCAGCTACCTTGAAGTTTTCTTTCTTAGCAACGGCAGGAGCATTGCCACTACTTGCCTTAGGCTCGAAAGTATTTAGTTCCATGTAATACTTTCCTGCTTTACTCTGCTTAACGTCTAGGTTAACCCATCCGTTCTTAGCATTTGAAGCCAAGAACTTTGTCGCTTCATCTACTTTTACACTAATCCCACCAATAACAAATTCTGGTGCTGTCTCATTTCTTTTAAAGATGAATCCATCTGCGAATACTTTTGTGTTTTCCATAATACTACTTTTTTAATAATTGTTTAACTTCAGTTGATAATTTGTACTTCTCTTCTATTTGTGATATAGTTCCACCTCCACTTAAGAACTCTTGTGCTTTCTTAAACTCTGGAGTAGCCTTATTAAGCCATTTACGGGTGTCCTTATGGTCGTTTGTCGCATCAGCATCCTTTGTGTCATCTATAAGGAATAAGCCGTTTAGAGCGTACTTACGAGCGTATGAGGAGCTACTACCAAATGACTGTGCGATATCCATACCTTTTCTATTAGGGTCAATACCTGCCTGTGCAGTTGCTTCTACCCTACCTTCTGCATCAAACAAGACTGCTCTTGCTTCTACGTAAACTAATCCTGTTACTTCCTTGATTTCGTCTGTAATCATAAGAGTTAGTCCGTTGTCTTTTAGAAGTGGCTTAACCGCTTCTAAGATGTCTTCACAAGAACGATAGTTATACTTACCGAAATTGTTTCTTTGATTCTTTGGAGCTTTTAACTCCGATTGTACCTTAAGTACTTTGTCGTGAAAATTCATAATGTTAATTGTTTTTTAATTAATACTTTGCTAAAGTAAGGAATATATTTTATATTTCCTAATTTATTTTAATATTTCCTGTCTTACTACTGACTTGTATTCTTTGGGAACATCTTCGTCAGTTAACTCAAACACATAAGTTTCTAGTTGTGTATTTGATTTCTTTAATAAATCAACTTCTCTTTGTAATGCTTCTATCTGTGCATTCTTAAATGATATTAAGTCTTTCATAATAGTTTGTTTAAATTGTTTAATGTTATTGCTAATTCTTGTTTAAGTTTATCAAGGTCTCTTTTAAGTACATTGTTTTCGTTCTGTAGTTTATTGTTGTAAACTCCTATCACTTCAACACCCTTGAGCAAGTTCTTTATGTCTAGGTTATCTGGCTTTAGTTCATGCCAATCGTATATCTTATTACCTAGAGACTTGTACCAAGCATTGTACTCTTGTTGTTCTATTAACTGCATTATCTATAGTATTTTTCAATAATGAATTCTTCTAACTCCTGTATTCTATAGTATATTAAATCAGTAACATCTATAGAGACATCTCCAGAAATAGCAAATACACACTCTACCTCAAACTCATCAGGTTCTGGAGCACCGAAGTAATCTCCACTATCTCCTTCAATATAGTATCCGTGAACATCTAATGCCACACCATCTAATTCTATTTCGTAATTACTTATTGTTGCCATAGCTCTTTAGTGATTTTACCATTCGTTCATATTCTACTTTTTTTACATTAGCTATGTAGGAGTTTCCTTTCTCTACTCTCCAACCTGTGATTGGATTAATGCTTCTTTCCCAGAAGGGAGCTTGTTTGTATTTCATAATATTAGTTTTATTGTTCTATGCAAACATAAAAAACATTTTTGGATTAAACAAGAAAAGAGCTACATTTCTGCAACTCTCTCCTTAAACAAAACAAAAAACAAAACATTATCTTAAATATAAAGCCATTGGCTTTAAGTCATCAGTATCAAAATATATGAAGTCATCAGCTAAAGCAATCCTAGTAACACCTCTTACTATTAAACCTCTCATTACCTTTAACCTCTTCATATTATTAAGGACTCTTACTTTAATCCCTAATCCTGTTCTATGAGCATCCTTTGTTGGCAAGAAAATCTTGTCACCTTTTGGCTTACAAACATAACCCAAATCAATATCAAATCTCATTCTTTCCTCCAGAGCTATCTCATCTAATATAAAGACAGGTAACCTTTCCATAAAGTTCTTTCCTGTTTTCACACTACACTTCCCACATTTACACATAAACTGTGACCACAATAACTTTTTTAGTTCTTGCCTGTCATCCTCTTCATTATATCCTCGCTCGTAAATGGGGGTATGTAGTAGTGACATGATTATTAAACTTTGGTTACACAAATATAAGTATAATTACTCTTATGCACAAATATAGTTATAAACATTGTTAATAACTTTACTTGACATTGTAAAAAAAAAGGTGTAACTTCGCTTTATCTCTTTTGGGTCAGACAAAGGAGGCTATCCAAAGCCGACTTGTCTTAGTTGTGTATACAGGATAAGTGTGTTTTTTAAGTAAAACAGACATTTACTACCCCATCATGTTAAACATCCTGTGTGTGGTATTTTAAGATACCACCCCCATCATGTTAAACGAACAACTTAGTTTTTATTGATTGTAATATTCTTGGATATCTTCTCAGCACTTCTTCCAACTACATATCCACCGATACCTAATTGTAATAGATTCCAAAATTCATTCTCTAAAGGTGGAATAGTAAAGCCAAACAAAGGTGCTATAAACTTTACATAAATAACTATAAAACCAAAAGCTAACATTAGAATAGGTCTCCAGCTTCTTTGTAGCCAGTTACCTTTAGCTTCTGCAATGATTATATCAGTTTGCATTTTTTGTAACTCAAGTTCTTTTTCCTTTAATACTTGAATTATCTTGTTCTTAGCGTTTATACGCTCTTCATCATTAGTAAATAAGTTGTCTATTATACCACCTATTTCTTTTACTACATTACCACTTAAAAAGTCTAATATCTTCTTCATTACCAACGTGCTTTAGTTTTTCTAATATCATAGTGTGTAAAGGTACTATAATCCCCTAAACCACCCTGTAGTATTTGACCCTCATTAATTAGCTCCTCTATTAAAGGATGTGTTTCTAATGATGGGTCATAACCTCTAATAACAATATCTGATGCTTTACCAAGTAGGTGCTGTGAGCTCTCTGAGCCATTTACAGCCTGATTGTGAGGCTTACACCTGTATGCACTGTTAATGTCTATAGGTGTCTTTACATAGTCTCTAATCGCTTGTAATTGATTTGCAAGTTTAACTATGTTGTATTCTACCTCTTGTGGCATTGTACATCCGCACTTACAATCAAACTCTCCTTTGCTAAAGTTCTTTGTCATTCTTTTTATGGGTACTATAAATCTTTTGTACTGTATAAACAATAGAAGCTAATAAAAGAATAACTTTTAAACTGTTTTCAACGTGTGTAAAGCTAATCCCTAAAGTGATAGCGTTAAATATTCCTAATTTCAAATCTTCTATGCTCATAATTTAATACTCTCTAAAAAGCGATTCCATTTAACTATACAGAAAAACTGGAACGCTTCTATTTTGTCGGCTAAATATCTTAATACTCTAACCATTAGATTTTGTATGAGTCATATTCTAAACCAAAGAAACTATGTACTCCGTTTCCACTTAAATCAACAGCAGCAGACTTCCATCCGTAAGGGTGTCCTTCGTCATCAGCCCATAGAGCATCGATGTGCCACTTTGCAGATAATACTGGTGCTTTAGTTTCTTCTCCTTCTTCGTCGTACTCTCCAGCTTCTAAGACAATATGTCCTAAGTGTACTAGTGTGTGCTTGTGAGTTGGATACTCGTTTCCGTCTTCGTCTTCAGCAGTTCCTAACGCTTTGATTTTAGACTCTGCTACTTCTCTGCTGTCAAATTCGTACTTTCCTATTTTCATAATTTAATTATTTACTCTTGTTAGTTTAATATGTGTATTTATTACTCTTGTTATATTGTTGTTAATGCTTGTAATTCTGCGTTTGTCAATAATGTATTGTAAAGTTTAATATCTTTAATACTCATTCCAAGAGCATCATTTCTGATTGTTTCTAAATTAGCGTTCAAACCGCTTCCACTTGAAAGTAAAACACCATTTTTGTAAAAATTATAAGAACCAGAAGATGTAACTGATAAAGCAAATTTATTAAAACCAATAGTATTTGCAGTAGTGTAAAGATTAGTTCCTATATTTATTGAATTACCAACTCTAAAAATATAAGATATTGATGTTTCTTGTCTAAATTGAAGCTGATTGTATTCAGTTAAACTAAATGTTTCGTGTTCTAAATACAATGTATAATCTCCACTATAATCAACATTTAAGTTCTCATTATTACAAGCATCTGCAACCCTCGTTACAGCACTTCCAGATGTAGGAATATACGATGTAGGGTAGCTGCCAGCTTCTAATTGAGCGCCGTAGATGTAAACACCTTTTGAAGTGTCTCCTTGATAAGCAGAAGTGGACTCTGTATCTGAAACCCATAATTCTAATCTTGATTGATTTGATACAGTGTGACTGATACTGATTCTATACCAACCATTACCCACAGATTCTATACTTGAATCGTTTGGTGTTCCTTGATAAATTCCACCTAAAACACCATTTTCTACATCGTACCATCTACCAACAGTAGAATCTGCAATTCTCATTAATACGTTTTTACGACCTAAATATTTTACATAAATAGAAATTGTAGTGTTTGGAGAACCTGTAACTGTTGCTGTTTGATAAATTCTATGTATTGCATTACTATTATCTTCTAATAATTTATATGCGTTTAATGTTCCATCTGGAGATAAAAATCCAGTTGTAGCAGTTGTTCCATTTCTTACATAACTACTATGGGTAAATTCATTACTTCTAGGAATTAAATTTGTCCTAGCAGGTTCTAACAACAAAGCCCCTTTAGTATTACCTAAAAAGTCAATTCTTGGCTCTCCACTACCAACTGTTTCGATTAAACCAGATTGATTAACAACAGTAGCACTTGATGCTCTACTGAATGAGAATGGCAGCGGCTTAAAGTTATTATTTTCGTCATTGAAAGCAAGAACTGTATCTGTGCCAGTAGCCCATTTTCCAGCTCCTAATTTTAGTGTATTAGCCATTGTATATTATATTTAAATTTAATTCGTTAACCATTGATGTCCAGCTCTTATAACTTGTAAGCGTTTCAAGCTCTAAATCCGTCAAAATTGTATTATAGTAGCCAAGTTCTTTTGTCTTGCCTTTAAATGTAAAACTTCCTTGTCTTTTAAAATCTAATGAAACTAAACCAGATAAACTTGTGTAAGTATCTGTAATTCTACGAAAACCATTAACATACAAATGATAAGTACCAGAGCCGTATTTTATTAAAATTTTGTTATTCAAAGTATTACTACTAATAAATTCTTGACCACTATTTCCAACTTGTGTGTAAAACTTGCCATCACTAAACCAAAGCAATTCAACTCTGTTACCAGAACCAGTTGCACCTCCGTCATTAATAGAAATACATAAATTTTCATTTGTTGCAAACACAGAACCATCAAAAAACAATACTCCTTGACTATCAGAAAAAACTTCGCTATTACCAGCACCAGAAGCAGTTTCAGCCACACGAGTCACAGCAGAACCTTGCGTTGGTATGTAGGAAGATGCTACGTTTCCAATTTCAAATTGTGCGCCAAAGATATAAACTCCTGAACTTCCATCTCCAGTATATGATGTATTTGAAATAGATTTAGCTAATTGGATAAACACTCTGTCATTAGTAGCTGATGATGAGTTCCAAGTCGCAGAACACTTATACCACCCATTTGCTAAAGATTCTATTTTACCTACGATAGATGATTCTTGTAGCTCTACAATTCCTTTATCTAAATTAAACCAAACATAAGGTTGTGCGCCACTAGATGTTTGTATACCAAAAATATTTCTACCTCCTTTTTTTGCAAAAACAGAACTAGTATAATTATTATTTTGAGATGTGGTAATTAAATTAGTATAGATTCTGTGTAATCCATTACTACTATCTTCAACTAACTTGCTTGCATTTGATGTCCCATCTGGAGAAATAACTGCGTTTGATACTATACTTGCTTTTTCTTTAGTCCAATAAGCATTGCTAAACGCTTCTGAATAAGTAACTAAATTAGTTGCTGCCTTTTCCAAAAGTAGCACTCCATCACTTGTATCTGTATAATCTATTCTAGGTCTATCGCTTGTTACTACCTCAATTAAACCTTCTTTATTAACTCGTGTAGCTGATGTAGACCTTGTAAACGCAAAAGGCAAAGGCTTGTAGTTTGCATTCTCGTCATTATAAGCAAGTGTTGAACCTACTTTTGTAGCCCACGTTTTATTGCCGAATTTTAGTGTTTGTGCCATATCTATTCTATTGTGTATAATTGTCCGTTAGCCATATCTGTAAAAGATGTCCAAGACGTTAATTGTTCAAGTTGTGTATCTGCTAGAGCTGAATCAAAGTATTGTACTTGCTTAGTTTTTCCGTAGAAATCATTTAAGCCACCCCCATTATCAAAAGACAATTTATTAATTCCACTTGGTGGTGTTCCAGTTGTATCTTCTCCAACCTTAAATCCATTTGACCACAATTCAAATTGATTAAGTTTATACAATACCGCAATTTTATTAAATAATGTTTGACTAATAACATTTGCAACTATATCTGCTTGAGCAACACCACCATTTTCTATTCTTGTTCTTATTTGATTACTTACACCAGAATACTGTATGTTTGTTGAATTATTTACAGTTCCATCGGATAAAGAAATCATCCTATATGTTCCATCATTATCCAAAGCACTTATCTCAGCCATTAGCACACCTTCTGAATCATTAAACGTAGTTGAGTTCCCAGCTCCAGAAGCAGTTTCTGCTGAACGAGTAACTACTGCTGTTGTGGAAGTTGGTATATACGAAGTTTCGTAACTACCCACCTCTAACTGAGCTCCCCAAAAAGATGCTGTCACTAAACTTGAAGAAGATGCTAATAGCCAGACTTGCATTTGCGTACAACCACTTGGAGTTGTTACTTGTCTTGTTACTCTTGTCCAATCAGTTCCAAGTACTTGATTACTGTAATCGTAATACTCAATGTTTGCACTATTACTATTGTCATAGAATCTACCTTGTAATCCAGTTCCACTTTCTAACTTAATATAAAAACTAAATGTATATGTCGTACCTGCTACCACTGTAACTGTTCTTTTTAAATCTAAAGCAACGTTATTAAAAACCACCTTATCTGCATTTAGAGTACCATCTGGACTAATTACTGAATTAGAAGATAACGTTCCATTTGTTAGTGACCATTGAGTAAGATTATCACTATATCCACAAACATTACTCCTTTGCGGTTCTAAAATGTGATGCGGACATCCTTTCTGAACACCATCTATCATTGGGTAGTTAAGTCTTGATTGACCACTCGCAACGTTCTCGATTAATCCTTGTGCGTTTATTCTAGTAGCTACGCTGCCTCTTGTGAAAGTAAAGTCTCCAGTTCCATCACTTGGTAATACAGAGTATAACTTAGTGCCTTGTGCTGCTGGTATTAATGCTAATTTTGGTTTTGCCATTGTTTAATTATTTAAGTCTTGTAAAGCAGTTATATGAGTCCAGTCGGCTAAACACTTAACCGCTTCTACTTCTTGTCTTTCATTCATTTTAAATTGTCCACTAAAGAAATCTGGTTTAGTGCCTATTGATGATGCTGTCTCTATTGCATTGCCCCACCAAGTTGTGTTATATATTTGTCCGTATCCCATCTGTAATATTTTTATTGTTTTCTGTTTTACCTACCTTTTGTAAATACTCCTTCAATTTAATGACATTAGCCTCCTTAGGCTTGTATATGTTTACATTCTTCTTATTCATTATACGAACCAGCCTCCTGTGTAATTTACATCTCTATCAGGGTCCATCTCTTCATTAGTACCACTAGTATATTCAGGATATAAGTTAGAATAGTTGCAAATGTAATCTAAGAACCTTTTAGTGTAGAACTCAGCAGTATCCCTAGTTCTTTGTACAAGATAATCCATCTCATCTTTAGAAGCTGTGTCAGAGTTCTCACTTCTGTGCTTAAATAAACCACCATTGTTTACTTGAAACATACTGTAAGGTATGTAAGTAGCCTGTGTGTACCAAATAAGCATAGGCTTTACATAATCATCTAACAATGTCTTATAATCAGCATTAGCAACATCTGTTATAGTTCCAGCTATAATTAACCCCTGTAACTTCTTGTATAAACTTCCACCTAAATAATTCTGTATATGAATGTCCTGTGCAATCTCAATATATTGTACTATTTTGTCACTATCAACATTTCCATCAATAATTGACTTCTTCTTTAAATCAGTAACACTTATAAATAACGCTTTTAAGCTCATATCTTTTCATTTATAGGGTTGTCGTTCATTTCTTCTCCTAAGTCTCTTAGGGACTCGCTATGTGCCTTACAAGGCATATACCAAGTTTTACCACCCTCTGTGTGTTCGTGATAGCCTTCACAACCTTGCTCTAAAGCCTTAGCTTCTGCTTGCTCTATTGTTTCATAGGCTTCTTTACCATCTATCTCTTTTAGATTTTGGCTTAGTTTCTCTCCTGTCTCTTCTTCTCTCTTTACTTTAGTAGATATATTTTCTAGTTCAGTAAACTCAATAGGCTGTAAAGTAACAAAGTATAAATCTAAATAGATTCCGTTAAATTCTAGTATCTCATCTAAGCAAGAAATGATTTCTTCCTGAAATGGTCTAATAACAATGTTATCCATAAGGATAGATGCTGTTCTAAGCTCTTCTGCATTGTTACCAAAGCCTGTATTGTCTTTAATACCTAAAAGTATTGGAGATACAATCCCATGCCCTAACATTATCTTCTCTCTTGCCTCATCAGACATAAACTGATACTGTGCGTGTGCATCTGGCAAGTGAATAGGCTCTAAATCAGCCTTAGTCTCTTGTGACTCGTTAAATGCAATGATAAACTTACCGGCATTTGAACTTCCACTAAACTTGTCGTATATCTTGTTCTCAATGGCAGACTGAGTTTCCTCTGGTGGCACACCATTGTTAAAGTTGATTAATAAAGATGGCTGTAAACCATTCTTTATGTTGTTTATGTGGTAATTTGATACCTCTTGCTCTAAATCACAGTATTGTAAGCATCCGTTGTAATCAACAGGTGCATAGTAATAGAAACCACTTCTATAAGGCTTTATAACGTATATCTCGTTAGTTTGACCTTTAGTTCCATTCTTGAATGTAGGAATCCTCTTAGGTCTGTCAGAAGGCTTTACATTAGCCCAATTTGGGTGATAGTAATAAGCATCTACTCCACCTTTTTTATTTGCTTTCTCAGCTCTCAATGTTTCCATAGGGAAATGAGATACTTTAAGTATTCTAGTCTTTCTTTTATTGTAAGATACTTGAATAGCAGCTTGACCTAACATTTTGTAGTCATGTACTATTCTTTTTATTTGCTTCTTGTTAAGTAGCTTCTTCATCTCTAGGTACATCTCAGGCTTGTCCATTCGGTCAAGAGCCTCTAAGCCTCTTCCGTAAATCATATCAATAATACCATTGATACATCTTGAATTAGTAGGAGAGCCTAAGTAGTTGTCTATAAGATTCTGAAAGTAGTCATTGCTTTCGCCATAAGATACCCAATCCCTGTTGTATTCCTCTTTTACAACTGGAGTCTGGTATGCAGCTAAGTTTACTACTCTAATGTGTTTATTGTCTTCCATAGTATTATTATTATACAAATATGTATTCATAATCAGAGTTGTCCTGAACATAATCCGAAGTAGAAGCTAATGAAGTTCTAAACGTAACTATATCCCTGTAAACAGGTGAGGAATCTGATGAATTATAAATATTAACAGACAAAGTGCTATTGCTGTTTATCTTTGACTGAAAAGTAGAGTCAGTTATAGTCAAGTCCACATAAGCATTCTCAGCACCCACAACAATATTACCTGTTGCAACAGTGTGAACCTTCTTGGTTTCTTGATTTGTTATCTTAGCCGCTAAAGAAGTGAAACTTCTCCCAGTAATATTAACCCTAATTACAGGTAAGCTATTTATATCTGCTATTGTCATAGTATTATAACAACAAACATTGCTTTTCATTTTATTTAATAAAAAAGGGGCTTATGTTAAACATAGCCCCCTTAATATTAAACATATTAGTTATTACGGATTGATAACTGATGCATTTACATCAAAGTCAAGTCCAGCTCCTACTATTGCAGATGATACAAAGTAAGCAGGTTCTTTTTCTTTTCCTTCGAAAGATAAGTTATACCCATTAAGGTCTCCCATTGCACCGCCAGTAGCAGTAGATACAGATACTTCTACTCCATTTTGAAGTCCAGCCAATCTAAAGTTACCATTGTAATCTTCGATTAGGATGTGTGGTCTTCCGTAAGAAAGCAATTTAAGAGCTTTCTGAGTAGCAGCATCTTGTTTCTTTAATACGATAGCTCCAGTTTGAGTCCAAAAAGAAGTTCCGTTATCTCTTGAGTTTTCGTTAGTCTCCTCAAAAGTATTGTTGTCACCTCTAAGCTCAAACTTGTAAACAACTAAATCAGTTGTTAAGCCTGTAATTTGCTCATCAGTGTCTAGGTTTGATGCTGTTGTTGCATCAGCGTAAAGTCCATCAACGTAATTTCCAATGTAGATGTTTCTTAAGCCACCAACACTTTCCTTACACGCTTCTGTTCTTCCTGTTGTAATATCACAAGACATATTTTTATAGTTTTATAGTTAAACAAAAAAAGGGATGGGATAAGACACCCATCCCCTTTATATTAGATTAAACAGTTATTAAGCTGTGTAGTATACAATCTCAGAACCAAATCCGTACTGGATTCCTCCTGTGAAACGTGCAATTACACGAACATTTTGAGAACCATCAAGGTCAGCCATGTCTAATACTTTAACTTGGTTTAAGTCAGATAATACACCTGTACCGAAGTATAAGTTAGAAGACTGAGCAGCTACCATTTTGTTATCACCAAGACCATTAGCCATAAATACAGATACACCATCGAAAGATAAAGCTCCGTTGTCATACCATTGTGTTCCTTTGTTGTCAGAACCAGCAGCTCCTAATCCAGCAGCTCCAAATCCTCCTAATGCACGAACGTAAGCCTTCATAACATTTTTAGAAACGTATAATTTAAGGTCTTCTTTTCCGTAGATTGCAGAAGGAATTAAATCAACAGTGTCTCCCATTTTTTCAATTACATTAGCAGGAGTAATTGCAGCAGTTCCAGCTACATCAATTACAGATGCATCAGCAGCAAATAAAGTAGTGAACCCATCAAACTGTCCAGCAGTTCCATTAGTTCCACTCCAGATAGTAGTTTCCATTTCTTCAGCTACTTTAGAAGCAACGTGTGCTACTAAGTAATCAGCGAAAGATGGAGGTAAGCTATCGAAAGCTGAATACCCCATAGAGATTGCATCCCAGTCAGAACGGAAATCGTCTTTACATAGTTGTAGGTTTACCTGAAAAGTCTCAGGTGTTAAAATTCTTTCAGCAAGAGTTACTGAAGAACTGTCTGTGAAATCACAAGTGTCATCAGCAATTAAAGTTCCTGTAGCCAATGATTTGATTACAGCTTTGAATTTAACGTTTGGTTTAACTGTTACACCACCATTTTCGATAGTGTTAGCAGATAATAATGCAGCAGAGATAAAACCTTGTAATTTCTCACCAGCATAAGTTGTAGTAATAGATGTTGTTGTTGCCATTTTTATTAAATAATTAATTATTAAACATTTTTGCGAATACTCTGTCTTTAGTTGTCATAGCTCTGTTACCACCGATAACAAACTTAGACTTGCTTTCAATACCAGATTCAGGTGAGTGAGAGATTTCCTCTACAACCTCGTCTGAACTTAGTTCAGCAGGTACTTCTTTATTGTATTCTTCTTCTTTTCTCATAAGACCTTCGATGATACCCATAAATTCTTTTTTAAGGTCTTCTAAGTCTTGTTTAGATGCGTATTCCATAACAGGGGCTTCATCCTCTATTACTTCTTCCACAACTTGTTCGTCTTCTTCAGCTAATTCAGTAGTTTCTTCAACTACGTCTTCAACCACTTCTTCTTGAGACTCTAATTCAACGTTCTCTACTACATCTTCAGCAGATAACTCTTCTTTTACCTCCTCTACAGGAGTTTCAGTTACCACTTCTTCAGTAGAAAGTAAAACATCTTTTAGCTTCCCTAAAATTTCTGTTGCTTTCATAAATTAAACATTTTTATATTAGTATAACAATTAAATTAACGTTTGTTTC
>Ga0257106_1000330_pt1 | contig 29313 bp, 13 predicted proteins | sample LP_taG_3_FD_190177 | JGI IMG/M metagenome (GOLD analysis project Ga0257106, IMG submission 190177) | Marine microbial communities from Northeast Subartic Pacific Ocean, Canada - LP_J_2011_P26_10m | ecosystem: Environmental > Aquatic > Marine > Oceanic | place: Canada: Northeast Subartic Pacific...
CCAACCTTTGGGACCGGAGGAGCGGCGTGTTTGAGCCAGCAGATGCAAAGGACGAGTCTCTCGGGGGGGTCGCAGTCAACGTCGTCCTTTGCGGCGGCGTCTTCTTCAGTCGTCGCGGGCGGTGGTGGTGGAGCGAGCGGCGCGTGGCAAAACAGTTCGGTGGAGCACTTGCGCCGGAGCGGAGAGGAAGCGGAAGAGTTCGGGGGAGACGGCGGGGACGATTGGGGGTACGAGGACGAGTATGGGAACTGGGTGAGCTTTAATACTGGGGAAGGAGAGGACATGGCGGATTTTGTAGCGGCACAGTTACCGGACGATGACGATTTGTTCTTGGGGATGACGGCGAGTAGCGGCGATTTGCAGGAGTATCAACAACAACAACAACAACAACCACAACAACGACAACAACGCGTTGCCGGTGGCGATGGATACGGGTACTACGATCAACAAGGCCAATGGGTCAACATCGAAGATCCGCAAAGTCAGGCGTTTTTAGAGCAGCAGTATCAGTTACAACAACAACAGCAGCAGCAGCAGCAATATCATCACTTTCAACAACAACAACAACAACAACAACAACAACAAAGACAAGTTCCCAGGGACGTAAATGCCATGTTCCGCCCCCTAGAAGTAGGAAACGCGCCGGACCAATCGTACGATCAGCAAAGATCTTTTGATGCACAAATTGAATGCTCTATATGCTTGGAAAGAGTCGCGGATGAATCTCGCCCGTTTTCGGCGAGACGGTTTGGTTTGTTGGATAAATGCGACCACAGTTTTTGCTTATCGTGTATTCGCGGATGGCGAGATGGTGGCGTACAAGGTAAAGAAGCTGGTGCGATCGCGACCGAACAGACGAGAATGTGTCCGATTTGTCGCGTCAACTCTTTCTTTATCACGCCGAGCGCTCACTTTCCACGCACGCCGGAGGAGAAAGAAGAGATTTTGAAAAACTATTTGAGCAAAATGAAACAAATTCCGTGCAAGCATTACAACAACGGTCGCTGTCCGTTTGGGACGAGCTGCTTTTATTCGCACGGATCAGGAGAGGTCGATACTGGGGTGAGGAAAACGACGACGGCGGGGGAAGAGCTACACATTTTGACAACGCCGACTTTGGCGGATTACCTCGACGTTTCGAAAAAGGTAGGAGGAGGAGGAAGTCGATGAAGATCGATATGGCTCCTTCGAACACGAGCGAGATACTTGTATTCTAAAAACAAAAACAGTTGTACTACCACATTATATCAAAATACACGAAGACAAAGAACAGTTGTATTCCTATCAAGTTTTTTCTTCTTTTGTAGCGTGATGTTTTTATGTATATTTGATTAAATAATGTGATTAAGTTAAGTTGTTTAAGTTGTTCGGTGACATCTCTCTAATATATTATTCCACGTGGTACGCCAAGTTTTGCCCCAACCACTTCTCAACGGTAGCCACGTCCATTCCTTTTCTCGAGGCGTATTCTTCCACTTGGTCCTTCTCAATCTTACCAACATTGAAGTATTCTGCAGATTTACCGCCAAAGTATAAGCCAGACACAGAGGCCGCCGGCAGCATAGCGAAGGACTCCGTCAACTCGACGCCAATCTCTTCCTTACATTTCATCAAATCCCACATCGTGGCCTTCTCGGTGTGATCAGGTTGCGACGGATACCCCGGCGCTGGGCGAATGCCTTCGTACTTTACCTTCAACAAGTCATCAGCGTTGAGAGATTCATCCGGTGCGTATCCCCAGTGATCCTTACGAACTTGAGCGTGGAGTAATTCCGCGAATGCTTCGGCTAAACGATCAGCTAAAGCCTCCGCCATAATGTACGAGTAGTCGTCGTTGTTCTTTTTGAAAGACTGTGTCAACTTGTCCAAACCCAGACCAGCCGTGCAGACAAACATGCCGAGATAATCGGTAACGTTAGAATCTTTCGGTGCGATAAAGTCAGACAAAGCCATGTACGGTTCTTCAGTATCTTTTTCAGCTTGCTGACGAATCGTGTGGAACGAGCAGCGCTTGCCGGAAGCGGCGTCCTCGCCGTTGTAAACTTCGATATCGTCACCGACGGCGTTGCACGCGTAGAAAGCGAGCAAACCGTTCAATGTCACCTGTTTCTGGTTTTTCATTTGATCTAACATCGCGTTTGCCTCATCGAATAGCTTTTTCGCCTCCTTCCCGACGCTTTCGTCGTTGAAAATTTTCGGGTAGCCTCTGTTCGGGTATCGGCCTCTAAGTTGCCAGACTTGAAAGAATGGGTTCCAATCAATGTACGGGATCACGTCAGCAATCGGGACGTCCTTCAATGCCTTCGTACCTAAAAACTTCGGCTTTACTGGTTTGTGCTCCGCGGAGGAGAAATCTGGCAACGTGACCGACTCTCGCGCTTTCGCGAGGGATAAGTATTTTCGATCTTCGAGACCGGCGAAGAATTCCTCGCGCATCTCCTCGTACGTTTCTTTGATATCATCCAAAAACTCCGGACGTTTTGTCATATCCATGAGAATTTGAGCAACTGGGACGGCTCTAGACGCATCGAGAACGTGAACGACACCGCCAGAGTACACTGGGGCCATTTTGACCGCCGTGTGCATCTTGGATGTCGTCGCACCACCGATGAGTAACGGAATCTTCAAACCAGCTTTTTCCATCTCTTTCCCAACTGTCACCATCTCGTCCAAAGATGGAGTGATGAGACCGGATAATCCGAGAATATCGGCGTTGTTTTCTTTCACGGCATCAAGGATAGTTTGACATGGACACATTACGCCAATATCTATGACTTTGAAGTTGTTGCACCCCAAGACAACGGCGACGATGTTCTTCCCGATATCGTGCACGTCACCCTTCACAGTTGCAATCAAGAACGTCCCGGCACTAGAGCTCGAAGTATCGCCGGCGGCATCTTTCGCCGCCTGCATAAACGGAAGCAAGTGTCCGACAGATTTCTTCATTACTCTTGCTGATTTGATTACTTGCGGCAAAAACATTTTCCCGGCACCAAACAAATCCCCGACTATGTTCATGCCATCCATGAGCGGTCCTTCAATGATCTCAAGGCAGGATGCAAACGAACCAGACGTTCGGCACTCTTCGGTATCGGCGATGCAGAACTCATCGATACCATGCACGAGAGCATACTCGAGACGTTTACCGACTTTTTCGTTTCTCCAAGCCTTTCCGTTATCTTTCTTTTTCGTGGCACCGCCGGCAGCTTGGCCTTTGCGGCGGAGGTTGCACGGTCCAGATTTCGGGTCTAAAGTCGCCGCGAATTGAAGCATTCTCTCCGTCGCGTTCGAACATCGGTTCAACAAAACGTCCTCGATGTACTCCAAAAGCTCCTTGTCGATATTCTCGTAAACATCTTCTTCAATCTGAGCGGCGTTGACGATACCCATATCCATGCCGGCTTTGCACGCGTGGTACAAAAACGCCGAGTGGAATCCTCTTCGAACAGGCTCGTTCCCTCGAAACGAAAACGCCAAGTTCGAAACGCCACCAGAAATCTTACATCCAGGGCACAAACGCTTAATCTCACGCGTCGCGTTGATAAAGTCAACCGCGTAGTTGTTGTGCTCTTCCATGCCGGTACCGATGGTAAGAATATTCGGGTCAAAGATGATATCTTGCGGGTTGAAGCCAACCTCTTCGACGAGTAACTTGAACGCTCGGCAACAGATGCGAACCTTCTCCGCTTCAGTAGCCGCTTGACCCTCCTCGTCGAATGCCATGACAACCACCGCGGCGCCGTGTGCCTTGACGAGAGCCGCATCCTTCAAGAATTGATCTTGACCAGCCTTCAAAGAAATAGAGTTCATGATGCATTTACCTTGCGAACACTTCAAACCAGCTTCGACGACATCAAATTTACTCGAGTCGATCATAAACGGCACTTTAGAAGCATCCGGCTCAGAGACTAACAAATTCACAAACTTAGTCATCGCGGATTTACCGTCGATTAAACCGTCGTCCATGTTGATGTCAATCACGTGCGCACCATTTTCAACTTGCTTCAACGCAATCGCCAAAGCTTTCTCGAAGTTACCATCAACGACAGCCTTCTTGAAGATGCTCGAACCGGCAACGTTGCACCTTTCGCCCAAGTTGATGAACGATTTGCGCATGTCCTTCTCGTTCGGCTCGTAGTTAAACGGCAACAAACCGGATAAACGCATTTGCTCCGGAACGTCGTGGCGTTGTCTTGGTTTGTACTTCGCCCCGAGTTCGGCCAAACTCGCAATGTGCTCAGCCGTAGTCCCACAGCATCCACCGATGGCGTTCAATAAGTTTTTCTCAAAGAACGTCTCGCAATCTTTGGCCATTTCTGGACCTTTTTGATCGTAGCCGCCCATGGCGTTTGGCAAACCGGCGTTCGGGTAAGCAAAGACCCAGCAATCCGCGCATTTCGACAAATTGTCAATGTACGGAACCATATCTTGAGCACCCAAGGCGCAATTCAAACCAATCGCGATCGGTTTCGCGTGCGAAACGGAGTTCCAAAACGCCTCGTTCGTTTGACCGGACAAAGTACGGCCAGAGTTATCGACGATGGTACCGGAAACGAAAACCGGGATTTTCTTTCCCCAGTTTTCGAAGTACTTGTTCACCGCAAACAAAGCCGCTTTGGCGTTCAGCGTATCAAAGATAGTTTCCACCAAAAGAACATCCACGCCACCTTCAATCAACGCCTCCGTTTGCTCGTAATACGCTTCGACAATCTCATCAAAAGTACACGCGCGAAACGCCGGGTTCTCCACAGACGGACTCACCGACAACGTACGATTCGTCGGGCCAATAGCACCAGCCGCAAACCTCGGCTTAGACGGATTCTTCTTAGTGAACTCAACGCAGCATTCTTTGGCCAACTTCGCCGCCGCGACGTTGATGTCCCAAACGTCTTGTTTCCTATCCAAAGCGTAATCCGCCTGAGAAATCATAGTCGCGTTGAAAGTGTTCGTCTCGATAATATCAGCACCAGCCGCCAAGTACGCAGAGTGAATCTCCTTGATAACATCCGGTCGAGTCAAAACCAAAATATCGTTGTTGCCTTTCAAATCGTTCTCGTGGTCTTTGTACCTCTCCGCACGGAAATCCTCCTCCTTCAACTTGTACGCTTGAACGGACGTTCCCATCGCGCCGTCGATGATCATGACCCGCTCAGACATGATTTTATCGATAACCGCAAACGCGTCAGACTTGGGAAGTGGATCCACCCACTTCTTGTACGTCGGAACCGGCGGTAACGTCTTTGGATCTGGCGGGGCAATTTTATTCTCCTTGGAATAGTTTTGTCTCGGATCGGCTTCGAATTTTGGCGCAGCCGGTTCTTGACCGAGTCGGCAAAGTTCGCACGGCCCAGACTTTGGATCCAAAGTTGCAGCAAAATCGAGCATACTCTCCGTAGCATCCTCGCGGCGGTTCAACAAAACGTCCTCGATGTACTCCAAAAGCTCCTTGTCGATATTCTCGTAAACATCTTCTTCAACCTGAGCGGCGTTGACGATACCCATATCCATGCCGGCTTTGCACGCGTGGTACAAAAACGCCGAGTGGAATCCTCTTCGAACAGGCTCGTTCCCTCGAAACGAAAACGCCAAGTTCGAAACGCCACCAGAAATCTTACATCCAGGGCACAAACGCTTAATCTCACGCGTCGCGTTGATAAAGTCAACCGCGTAGTTGTTGTGCTCTTCCATGCCGGTACCGATGGTAAGAATATTCGGGTCAAAGATGATATCTTGCGGGTTGAAGCCAACCTCTTCGACGAGTAACTTGAACGCTCGGCAACAGATGCGAACCTTCTCCGCTTCAGTAGCCGCTTGACCCTCCTCGTCGAATGCCATGACAACCACCGCGGCGCCGTGTGCCTTGACGAGAGCCGCATCCTTCAAGAATTGATCTTGACCAGCCTTCAAAGAAATAGAGTTCATGATGCATTTACCTTGCGAACACTTCAAACCAGCTTCGACGACATCAAATTTACTCGAGTCGATCATAAACGGCACTTTAGAAGCATCCGGCTCAGAGACTAACAAATTCACAAACTTAGTCATCGCGGATTTACCGTCGATTAAACCGTCGTCCATGTTGATGTCAATCACGTGCGCACCATTTTCAACTTGCTTCAACGCAATCGCCAAAGCTTTCTCGAAGTTACCATCAACGACAGCCTTCTTGAAGATGCTCGAACCGGCAACGTTGCACCTTTCGCCCAAGTTGATGAACGATTTGCGCATGTCCTTCTCGTTCGGCTCGTAGTTAAACGGCAACAAACCGGATAAACGCATTTGCTCCGGAACGTCGTGGCGTTGTCTTGGTTTGTACTTCGCCCCGAGTTCGGCCAAACTCGCAATGTGCTCAGCCGTAGTCCCACAGCATCCACCGATGGCGTTCAATAAGTTTTTCTCAAAGAACGTCTCGCAATCTTTGGCCATTTCTGGACCTTTTTGATCGTAGCCGCCCATGGCGTTTGGCAAACCGGCGTTCGGGTAAGCAAAGACCCAGCAATCCGCGCATTTCGACAAATTGTCAATGTACGGAACCATATCTTGAGCACCCAAGGCGCAATTCAAACCAATCGCGATCGGTTTCGCGTGCGAAACGGAGTTCCAAAACGCCTCGTTCGTTTGACCGGACAAAGTACGGCCAGAGTTATCGACGATGGTACCGGAAACGAAAACCGGGATTTTCTTTCCCCAGTTTTCGAAGTACTTGTTCACCGCAAACAAAGCCGCTTTGGCGTTCAGCGTATCAAAGATAGTTTCCACCAAAAGAACATCCACGCCACCTTCAATCAACGCCTCCGTTTGCTCGTAATACGCTTCGACAATCTCATCAAAAGTACACGCGCGAAACGCCGGGTTCTCCACAGACGGACTCACCGACAACGTACGATTCGTCGGGCCAATAGCACCAGCCGCAAACCTCGGCTTAGACGGATTCTTCTTAGTGAACTCAACGCAGCATTCTTTGGCCAACTTCGCCGCCGCGACGTTGATGTCCCAAACGTCTTGTTTCCTATCCAAAGCGTAATCCGCCTGAGAAATCATAGTCGCGTTGAAAGTGTTCGTCTCGATAATATCAGCACCAGCCGCCAAGTACGCAGAGTGAATCTCCTTGATAACATCCGGTCGAGTCAAAACCAAAATATCGTTGTTGCCTTTCAAATCGTTCTCGTGGTCTTTGTACCTCTCCGCACGGAAATCCTCCTCCTTCAACTTGTACGCTTGAACGGACGTTCCCATCGCGCCGTCGATGATCATGACCCGCTCAGACATGATTTTATCGATAACCGCAAACGCATCAGACTTGGGAAGTGGATCCACCCACTTCTTGTACGTCGGAACCGCGCTCAACCCGCTCGTCTTTGCCGCAATTTGTGGATACTTCTCCTCGTACGTCATCTCCGCCTCGGGGTCGATCGGCTCTTCCCAGTCTCTCAAGTTCATCGCTTTCAAAGCGTACGAACCTAAAATCCCAACCGGAATGGACAAGACCGCCATCGCTGCCAAGACGATCGCGAGGAGTAAAATCGCCGGCGCGAGACCGAGAATATACAACGTCGCTTTTTGCGGATCGCGCTTCATGAGGTTCAGCGCTTTCTGGTAGTTCACCTTCGCGGAGACGAGAGGTAACTTCGCCATCTTTTCTCTCTCTCTTTACTCTTTAAAAATGAATATAAACGAACGCAACAAACCTCTCTCTCTCTTTTCTCCGGGGTTTTCGTCTTCTTCGTGTCCAAACAACAACGCGTACAACAGAGAGAGAAGAACGTCTCACTCGATGTGAAGAAGCAATTCCCGATGGGTTTCTGAACGAACGATGGGTTATCCGGAAGAAACGACAGCCACGAAACGACAAAACCCTAAACCCTAATCGAGTTTTGATTTTTTTCCTCTTCTGTGTTTTACAGAGAGAAGACTGAGGCACGATGGGTGGTGGCAACTATATGTATAGAGTACGGGGAGTATATAATAATGGCAGAAAAGTAGTACTTTGCGTCGCGTGTTTTCACAAAAAAGCGCCAACAAAACTATTTACCACGCGTCTATTTTCTTCCTTCCTCTTCCGATGGGCGCGACTTGTTTCGCTTGCTCCAATCGTTTCTTTTGGAACTTTTGCTGCCTCTCTCGAAAGATGTGCGGGATATCCTTCCCGGTTCTTTTCATTTCTTCCTTGTAGGAGGATAAAACCGCTCGGACGTCGGCGACGCCGAGACGAACTATGGATTCTAGAAACGGCATGAGGTCGAGCAATGCGGTATCGGTCGAACCGTCTTCGTATCTCCAAGGCTGAATCGGGATGACGTTTTCCGGGTTCATTTCCGCCGATTTTGGTTTCGAACTTATGTACAATACTCTCTCCATATCCCTGTTTAACTTGGATAAATCTCTTATGTATTCTCCGTGTTTATATTGCGCCGATTCTCTATATAAACGGTGCGTGACGTACCGTTTTGGGTCCAGCCGTTCTAAAATCGGCTCACCGTACGTCAAGAGTTGGTCGGTGAATACAACCATCTCGTAAAATTGCGCCAAGTGCTCTAAAAACGGATCCACTCCCGGTCGCTTAAACACTCGCCACCCTCTCTCTCTGTTCCAATTCGAGTTAATCAAGGTGTCGTCCAAATCCAAAACTAAAGTGTGAGGAATATACATCGCGTCCGGAGGATGGTCCGGCAACAACTTATCGCTAATCGGGTCTAAATAATGGCTCGATTTCTCATCGATAAACTGGCGAAACTCCAGCAAATATTCCGCGAGGCGTTGCGCTCCCGGTACCGCAATTTCTTTCTCAAAATCTTTCCCCTTCACTTTCTTCTCCAACTCTTCGGTCGTTTGCACGTAATACGACGCGCCGGCTACGGCGGCTACCGCGGTGGCGCACACCAGCGCCACCGCCGAGAGGAAATCAAAAGCTTGACCGATGGGACCTTTCGGTTTCGCATTCGCCGGATTCTCCGGGTCTGGGTCTTCTTCTTCTCCTTCTTCTTCTTCTTCGAGAATCGTCGTCGATGAGGACGACGACGACGATGGCGACGACGTCATCGTCGTCTTTGCTCTCCGCTTATGATGATGATTATGATGATTATGATGATGAAATTCTCTCTCTAAAAATGTTCTCGAACAAGAATGTTGGCTCGCCGCCGTCGTTGAAGAAGAAGAAAAACTCCGTCGTCGTCGCGCGTTCGTATGATTAGACGAAGACGCGATGGGAGCAGCGGAAGGAGACCCCCCGTCCTCCTCCGCAAAAGCAACCCCGTCGTTCCTCCTCCACCGCGGAGTATGACGCGCGTTCGTCGTCTTCCCCGAAGAAGAAGAATAAGAGCGCAAAAATTCTCCCCCGACGGGGATGGAAGAAGAAGAAGAAGAAGAAGAAGAAGAATGCATTTGGACGATGGATGCGAGGAGACGCCTCCTCGCGCCTCGTCGCATCATCATCTCTCTCTCTTCTTCTCTTTCTGCGTGCAAAAGTCTTCTGTGTTATTAGTGCTGTGTAGAAAAGCAAACGAAGCAAACGAGGCGTTTTGGAGTGTTTTCCGCTCGTTTGGAATGGAGAAAAAACAGGTTTTAAATTCACTTTCTTTGTCGCCACTTTCTGAGACGCAGAGAGAGAGAGAGAGAGAGCGCAAACAACCGACGAATTCATATCGGCGACGCTCACCACGGTCGCGAGAAGGAGGAGCCGTTTTCTGCGTTTATCTGAGAGAGAGAGAGAGAGAGAGAGAGAGAGAGAGAGAAAGTGAATTGAACTCTCTCGGGAAACGAGATGGGGAACAACAACAGCACGCAGAACAACAACACCCGAGGAGGAGGAGGGCAAGAGGAGAACGACGACACCTCTTCCCTCGAGGGCGCTTTTTCGCAAGGCGGTGGGTCGAGTCATCACAGCACGTACGAACACGGACCGGTGACGCAAACCGTACCGATCCCGGGCGCGCAAAGTTCGCACCTGAATAACATCACCGGGGGTGGGTTTGGAGGCGGGAGAGGAGGAGGAGGAGAAGCGCTGGAGCCGGCGCTGGTGCCAGTCGCCATCACGTGTGCGTCTTGTTTTTCGCCCCGTTCATTAGAGTTTAGTATGCGACGTTCGCTTCGAAGTCGTCGCTTACGCCGTCGTCCTCTTCGTCCGAGGAGGTGTTTTTACCCTAGATGTGTCTTTTGTGTTCGGTCGGTACGGACGACGCGCTTTGGCCGATGCGTTTTTTCAAAAGGAAGCGTTTACTCTCGTTCTTAACTCTTCTCGTGTTATTTTTACTCACGCTCTCGCATCTCTCTCTCTCTCTCTGTATGTGCCTACCCTTCGCGCATTTTTAAAACGAACAGGGACGCAAGGCGGTTCGGTCGTGGAAGTCGAAGGCTCCTTCGACGGATGGCAAACACGGACGCAGCTCCATCGGTCTGGGAATAGAGAGTTTTCGGTGATTAAATCGTTTCCACCTGGGGTGTATCAGTATAAATTTATCGTCGATGGAGAGTGGATGTACGCGCCGGATCAGCCGGCGATGTACGACGAGATGGGGAACGTGAACAACGTGTTGGAGGTGCAAGAGTACGTGCCGGAAATTTTAGATAATTTGGACCATTTCGCGGTACCGAGTAGTCCGAAGGAGAGTTACGACGATTATTTGTTTTACGGGGAGGATTTTAGTAAAGAACCGCCGGCGATGCCGCCGCAGTTGAAGTTGACGTTGTTGAATATGCCGCCGATTCCGTACGCGCCGAATTTGTTGCCCAGGCCGCAACACGTGGTGTTGAATCACGCGTACGTAGATCAGAGTAAGGCGAACCAAGGAGTGAGCGTGATTGGAACGACGCATAGATATAGGGCAAAGTACGTAACGATAGTGTTAATGAAATCCTCGAACTCTCAAGATTGTTGATGACGAGGGGATTGATTTAGTTTTTGTATTTGAAAGTTTTAGCACACAACACAATTTTTTCCACTAGACGCATTCCGCATTTTTGCATCGTTCCGCGCATTCGTCCGAGAACTCGTACACGAAACTAGACGCATCGTTTGGGCACGTCCAACCTTCGTTCGCGAAGAACGATTCACCTGTTACTTCGTCGATTCGTTCCTTAAAAAACGCGTGCTTCTCAATCCGCGCAACGTCCAAACGGCGATCGGGGGTCCACTGTAAAAGCCTTCGAATTAAACGAAGCGCCCAGGCGTTGGGTAATCCAAGTCGCAGCGGGTCGCGGAGCTTGATTCTTCGCATGATATTTTCTTCGAGACAAGCGCCGGAATACACGCTACCGTTACCGCGGTTATCGGTATCTTCCTTATCATCTTCGCTCTGTTCTTCGTTTGATTCGCCAGGACGAGGATACTTCGCGTCGTCTCGAACGCTCGATTCAACGCCACTGTTTACGCCAAAGTTAGTGTAGGACGGCGCAATACACATAGATAGCATTGCTCTAATTCTGTTATATGCCAGTCGTGTTTCCGCGCTCGCATCGCGCAATGAATCGTCCCGTCGTAATCGCTCTCGCTTGCCGGCATCGCTCGTCGTCGCGAAACCGTTGTCGTCCCAAACGCGTGAAGTTCCTAGAGCTAAAACCTCCAAGTATACAATCCCGAGCGACCACGCGTCATACGTTTTATACTTCTTAATATCAAACGACGCGAGCGTGTGATGCTCGGGGTGTTGATTTTTCGCGCGAAATAAGGACTCGGGAGGTGCGAAATCAGGCGTTTCTTGATCCGAGTTCGGCCCGAGCGGACCAAACAACGTATCGAAGGATCCCGCATCCACCGCAGATCCAAAGTCGCCTATGCGCACATCGCTAACCGCGGCCGTCGAGGAAAAAAGGGCGGAGGAGGACGGAGGAGTTCCGGTATCGCCGTTTTCAAATGCTATGAAAACGTTCGCGGGCTTGATGTCGCGATGCGCCACGTTCGATTGGTGAACTTTCGCAACACCGCGCGCGATTTCGAGCAAAATTTCACGCAAAGCATCTCTTTGGGGGAAAGAAGTAGGCGCCGTGGAAGCGTTTTCATCTCTCGAGCTACCCGAAGTTTCATTCTGGCGTGCATTAAGAATCTCGTTTCTCGTTCTTCTCCCGTTTTCATCGGCAATTTTGCGCTGCTCGATCCACCACTCTGACGGTCGCAACATTCCGCCTTGACCTTCTTCGTACATCAACCGATCCAACGAGGTTCCTTCGTCTTTAAACGCTAACCATAACTCCTTTTCTTCGGAAGATGACGAATCTGACGTTGTCGTTGTCGTTTCGAATGCGCGATGAAAACGAGCGACATTTGGAGTTACGTCACAAAATAAATTTCCAAAGTACATTTCTCGGCTTCCAGATCTCCGCACATCGTCTCCTCTTTCGACAAATATGCGTTTAATGACGAAAGAAGAACTCGCATCATTCTCTTCGAAATCGCTCGAATCGCTCTCCAGACTCTCATCATTTGCGCTCGTGCGACATTGTGGCGTGAGTGTGCCGACGTCGAAAGCTGTCGCTCGCCACACTTCACCAAAATGACCTTTAGCGAATACTCTTTTACGGTTCGAGCGCGTAGTATCTTCGTGTTGCGCAGATGTCGATGTAGGTACGAGCACGACATCCTCTTTCAACTCTCTTTCTTTCTCTTCTTCTTCCACTGGTGCAGTTGAGAAGAACACGGAGGATATGCCGCTCTTCGCGCGAAGCCACCAATTCAAAAGAACTCCATCGGGAGGCGACGTTTCCACTTTCATCGTGGCTCTTTTTCTGTGCTCGCGCGAGGAAGCTGGCGCAACCATGAGCATTGCAAACGCTTTATCCGCGTCTGTCAATTTGATCATTTGCTTTTGCGCTTCTCCCACACTATTTCCCTCGGGCAATGCGCCGGATGCCGAAGAAAAATAGCTTCCATCAAAGTCAAAATATTCGCCGTACTCGTATAAATCAACGTTCCAAGGAATTTCTATGGCCTCTGAATAAAACTGGTATCCTTCGCCTCCCACGATATACTTTTGCACGATGTCTGATCCTACTCTTTCCTCTCTCTCGTCCCGTTCGTTGCCAAGCAAGACACCGTCGTGATAATTCTTTATTGGACCGTTACTCAATGCGACGATTTCGTTCAAACGAAAGGCGTTGGCGAATACCGCACCGGGCTTCGGGTCGATTGAAAAAATGCGGCCGTCGTTCTGGCGCCGATCGGCAACCGTGAGGCGGTTTGCGTCCGCTTCATTTTCGGCGCGTGAGGTTTCGATCTTAGCGTACACGATCTCTTCTTTTTCTTCTGAATTTAACGTTATAGGCTCTTCCGCGACATCTGGGAACTTAATGGCTGCTACCGCTACGTTGTCTTTGCTTCCCATCGCGATTGCCATTTCACACGTCAATCGAGCGTTCTTTGCCATATCGATATTTTCTCCAAAACTTCGGATGTCCGCCCACGCTTCTATTGGAAATACCTTTTCATCTGGTTCGAGCTCGACTTCGCCGTCGACTTTCAATTCCACCAGATCGCTGTTAAATATATCATTCTCTGGCGGTTGTTCGTTACTATTGAACGCCTCGTCGTCCTCCGGACTCGTTTCATGCTCCTTTGCCTTAGCGTCTTTGAGGGCACTCATCCGATTTGGAACCGGTTTCAATGCAATCGTTGTCGTTTCTAAACGAGATCGTCTTCGTTTAATGCGTCTTCTCACGGTGGCCGTGTCCACATCTCCAAATAAAATCTCACACAGTTCGTTCATGAACTGTCCGCTTTCCCCCTCGTCTTCTGCTTTTTCGATGACGCCGTCCGACACGAGAACGATTCCACGTATTCTTCTTCTCGCCCGACTCTTTCTCTTTGGAATCGGCGAGGACGATGGAGAAGAAGAAACAGACAACGAATCCTTCTCTCCATCTCCGCTACCACCACCCTCTCGTCTCCTTTTTCTAATTTCTTCCGCGCGTTCGCGAGGATTACTCGCGTATTCTAAACCCCTACCGCTACCGCTACTACTCTCTTCCTTCTCCCCCTCCTCATCCCACTTCTCCGCGAATTCCTCAAAACGCACCGTCCTTGTTTCCGCTTTTGCTCCGCCAACCCCTCGGCTTTCAAAATCCCCCAACGCCCGGGTGACCAAAATCCCCTCCGCTCGGTCCCCGGTCACGACGCCGCCCATCTTCCTTACCCTTTCCGCTTCCTCCAAACTCGCTTTCACCGTGTGATCCCTCGTGATTAGCTTTGCCTCGTTTCGAGTGCTTTCACACGCGTACGCTCTCGAATCTCCAACCCACGCGAACGAGGCGCGTGACAAATCGGGAGAAATCAGAGCGACCAACGCCGTCGATCCGCCAACGCGCAAACCATCCCCCGCCGAAGCGTCTGGGTCGGCGCCATCCGTCATCTTCCTCTCGATGGTCTCGTGAACGTCTCGCAACGCCATCTCCAACGCCCGTCGTTCCCTTCTTTCTTCCATCTCCACGTTATCATCATCGTCGCCCGTCGTGCTCATCTCACGCTTCGCAGAATAGTCGTCGTCCTTCTTAAACCGTCCTTCCTCTTTCTCGAAAAGTCTCCGCTCCACGCTCTCCGCGACGAGTTTCCTCGCCTGCGAGCTCACGAAGCGTCCGTCGTGTCCATCAAACACCGCCGCGACCAAAAACTGCTTCTGCCGAGGACCCCCCATTCTTTCTCCTCCCTCTTCTTCGAGTTCCCTCGTTGCTTCTATTGTAGCGCACAACGTTTCGTCCTCGTTGGACGCGCGTCGACCTTTCGCGTTCGCGTGGAAACATCTTGGAACTTCATCTTCTTCTTTGTTGTTGTTGTTGTTGTTGTTAGGGGATGCGATGCCGTTGACAACAACAACACAACAACACAGAATGAAAATACGCCACCACGCGAGATGATGCGACGACCGCATAGTCGTTTCCTCGCAGCAACACTCGCACAGCCTCTTTTTCGTCCTCGCGGAGAGCTTTTACGCGTGATGTTTGTTTGCGCGTTTGCGACTTTGCGCGTTCTTTTTTATAGGGGAAATTCAAAGAGATATGAATGCCTCATTGTTCTAAGCGCAAACACTAGAGAGATATACATATAAGAAAACGAGAGATACACTAGAGAGAGAGATGGTGCGACAAAAGAATCCGCACCCGAAACGCGCGGAAAACGCGAGGACGGTGGTGGTCGCGAGTGACAGAGAGGAGCGAGAAGAACGAGAGTTTCGAGAAGAAGAAGAACGAGTGTTGTGTTTGAGAATACCTGATGATGATATGATGATGATGATGATGATGAGATGAACGAACAGATACGAAAAGAAGAGATGACTGTTAGGAAAGGGGCGAAGAGAAAGAGAGGGCACGCGTGCGATGTTTGCGGGAAGATGTTTGATAGACCATCAAGTTTGGCCGTACATGCGTATTCACACGAACGAGAAACCGTACGAATGTGATGTGTGCGATAAAGCTTTTCGTGATTCTAGTACTTTGGCAAAACACATGCGTATTCACACGAACGAGAAACCGTACGAATGTGATGTGTGCGAGAAGCGTTTCAGTCAATCTAGTCAATTGGCCACGTGCGTAACGTTCATTAGCTCTTTTCTAGCCTTTTAGTGCATGTTAGTTATATCAGTCAAACGTGTTCAAAGAGTAAAAACAACAGAAAAATTTCCCCGCTTCTTCGCCCGCATACACAAAAGCAAAAACTTCCGCGACGACGACGACGACGAGCAGATGTCGTCGTCTCGCGCTCTGTTCGAATCCGGCGTCCTCCTCTGTTTCCTTCTCGCGTTCATCTCGCTCGTTTCCGAGGGCCAGTTTGCCTCGTTGTACGGTAAGAATGGCCTCGTCCCTTTGAAACAGTTAAACGACGAGGGGCTGTTATTCTCATCGATATCGTCTTCAGATAATGATTCAGCAGCAGCACAGGGAAGAAGTTTCGCGGTGCTTTATCGCAAGACGTTCGATTTGATGCGAAAGACAAACTATAACGTCGTCTGGTTGGCTGCTTCGTTGCGGTTTCACTCGTACGAGAAATTCATGGAATGCGTCTTGTATCTAGGGGTCACGCTGACATTTTATTGGTTGATGGTGGATGGACGAGGAAGAGGAGGAAGAGGCGGCGGCGGGAGAAGAAAATGGTACCATTTCGCGTTCTTGGTTTGGACGTACGGGTCGATGGTGGATATTGGAGACGCGTTTCTCTCTTTTCAGTGGGATGTTTTACTCTTGGAGTGCGGGATCGGATGCGCGGTGGGCGCGGTGTTATTTCCACCAAGGAAGAGGACGAGTTCGGTCGAGGAGGAGAATGAGGACGCGCAATACGCGTGGATCCCGCGAGCGATTCTGTACAAATTGATGCTGATGAGCGGCTGCGTGAAAATTCAATCGAAGTGCAAAACGTGGTCGAAATTAACCGCGTTGGAGTATCACTTCGCGACGCAGCCGTTGCCGACTGGGTTGTCTCGATTGATTGCCAACGGGGTGAGTCCGAGGTACAAGAAGATTGGCGTGGCGTTGACGTACGTCGCAGAAGGACCGATGGCGTTTCTGATCATCGCGCCGACAAAAATGGCGAGGAGAGCAGCGTGTTTAGGGCAGATTTTGTTTCAGGTTGGCATTATATTGAGTGGGAACTACGCGTATTTCAATCTTTTGACGATCGTGTTATCGATGGCGAGCTTCGCCGGCGGCGAGAGGAAGGTGGTGAAGACGGTCAACGAGAAAGAAGAAGATAAAGGTAATGATGGAGAAGCCGCTCGCACGCTCGTAAAGAACAAAGCAAAAGCCTTGCCCGTGTTGCAACACTCGATGGCTATGATTGCGACGCATCTCTCGCTTCTGTTTTTCATTATATGCACGGTGAACATGTTTGCACCGGGTAAAGATGGCGTGAAACTTCGCGCGTCCCCAAAGAATGTGAATAAACGCTTGACAAAGTTCCTCGACGTCGCAGTTCCTGTATCGAGAACGTATTTGATTTTAATTGCCGTACCTTTGACGTACGCATATCGTGGTTTTCTGGCGAAAGCAACGAAGAAGGAAAAAGAAAATAACGAAGAGAGTTTTAAGATTTCATTTTTCACTTTGCGGAGGTGTCGCGACGTTTTGTTGATGGCGTACTTGCTCGTCGTAACGGCGCCGATGCGAGGGATTGCGCCGAACAAACAAATTGCAAAGGCGCATCCTTTGCTACGGGCCAACGCTGAGTTTCTCGATACAGCGACGAGCTCGATACAGCGACACATGCCAACGCCTCTGAGACGCATTTCTTCCGGATATGGATTGTTTCGCTCGATGACCGGGGTCGGCGAAGACGGAAAAGTTGCGCGCCGCGAAATTATTTTCGAGATTGCGCCCGACGCCGATAAAGTCGAGGATGTGGAATGGACCGAACTTGCGTTTAAGTATAAGCCTGGGGACGTGAAAAAACGTCCGTCATTTGTAGCACCTCATCAACCGAGGTTGGATTGGCAAATGTGGTTTGCAGCTTTAAGAGGCGACGGCGTCTTTACAGATCAGCGTTACCGTTGGTTTTCAATGTTTATCATTCGTATATTACAAAAGTCGCCAGAGGTTTGGAAAATATTAGACCCGTCCATGCAAAAGCACATGAATGCGACGACCTATCTGAGAGTATCGATGTTTGAGTACGATTTTGCGCCGAAAAAAGAAGAAGGCGATGATGTTTACGTGCGCAAGAATCTCGGCGAGCTACTGCCGCCAACGCATCTCGGATCCCCCGAGATTGAGGGACTCCTAAACATGGCTGGACCGATAGATTACGAAAAAGAGACGCCCGCGTTATTAGAAATTCCAGATGTGGATGCCGTCACGTTTGTTGTGAGCGTTATGGCTGTCATATTTGCTTCGCTCGTTTTTTACAACTCTAGGAGAAAGAGAAATAGAAGAAGAAAACTAAAGGTGAGCTAAACTTTATATAGATAAGAAAATAAAATAGAGGGTTGTTGAAATCAAATATGCGAGACAGTAAAAGTAGAACAAAGGTTGTTGTGATTCAACCTCCGCTCGTCGCAAGTCGTCGCTGAAACCAGTTTTATGTTGGCTAAATTTTGAGGGATATCGAGCATTCTTTGAGCGCCTCGGATCCTAGATACATCAGCCGAAAAAGAAAAAAAACAAGAGAAGGAAAACATTTTGCGCTCGTACCTTAGTGAGTTTACTTCATCCCTCTCGGAGAATCTCCTCCGATGCTCATTTTTGCCGGCGATGTCATCATCACCATCCCTCCGGGCGACCGCGGGACCTTTGGAGAATCACTACCTCCTCCACCGCCACCGCCAGATTCATTCTCTCCGCTAAATTCTACATGTTTCTTTGCTAATATCTCCCGAATCATCTCGTCGCTCTCGTCGCACAACTGCGTCGCCAACCTCGGATCTCTCGAAGGTAAAGAACTCCTCGTCGGCTTACACTCGCTATAATATACCCCTGGAGGTAACCCACTATTCGTCAAACACAACAAAACCGTCGCCGAAGCTACTTCTACGCTGACCTTTGTAAACGGCGCCACGAACGAGTGTACGATGGATCCTCCGAAATATTCCCCAAACTGTTTCGACAACTCCTCGCCAAACTGCCCTGGATTCACCGCAAACGCTCTCACGCCATTTACCGTTTCCGAAATTCTCCACGCGTGTAAAATTGGACACAATTTCGACTGTCCGTAACTGTTAATCGCTGAATACCCATACGAGCTATTTAAATTCTCAAAATCAATCCCTCGACTCGGTTTCGTCGTCCCTCTTCGCACTCGATACGACCAATGGTGCGCGTTGCTCGATACCAACACCACCTTCCCGTCGTTTCCGGCAACCGCCGCGGTCCTCGTCAACTCGTCGCTCAAAAACGACACCATGGCGTAGTGACTCAGATGGTTAATCGCGAAGTGCGTCTCCACCCCGTCCGGTTTCGTCAACGCAAACGGTTGCACGACCACCCCCGCTAAGCACAAAATCCCATGCAAAGGCAACGCTAACTTTTGAAACTCTCGGCAAAAAGACTTCACCGAGTGCACGGAACTCAAATCGCACTTCAATATCGTCACTTCTTTCATCGTTATCTTCTTCTTCTTTTTCTTTGGCTTCTCCTTGTCCGCCTCTTTCTCTTCATCCTTTTCTTCTTCTTCATCCTCATCTTCCTCTCCTTCATCCTCTCCTTCAAAGTCTTCCTTCTCCATCTCTCCCACGAACGCGCTCGCTTTCTCCACGTCTCTGCTCGCGAATATCAGTTTGCACCCTCTCGTCCGTAAAATTTTTGCGCATACTCTCCCCAACGTCCCGGTCGCTCCGGTGAGAATAAACGTTTTCGAATCCAAATCGTGGACCGATTCGGTCACGTCCAATCCCGTCGCGGTCGCGGGAAAACTTTGCCCCCCGGAAAGTTTCGCGAACAGTTCTTCGGGGGAAGCGTTTTGCCATCCTCCGAAGCACTGAGAGAACCCGAAATCGATCGAGGAGCACGCGGACGTGAAGGAACTCATTCTCGAAGCGTTTTGCGCGGACGAGAGGAATTAAATTAAATCGAAAGGATTTTAACACAAAACAGCTATATAAGAGAGAAAGAAAGAGGGCGCAGGAAGTCCCACGGATTCCTGTCTGACTCTCGCCCGAGCGGCCCGCTTCTTTGTCCTTCGAATCGCGCTCTTTTCTCTCGAGTTTTCCGCAAAGGAGCACACAGTTCGTTTGGGGAAGTAATGAGGAGATTGTAAGACAAAACCACACAAAAAACACCCAAAAAGGGTGCGCATAAACGCATGATCTCTCTCTTTTACTCTCTCTCGGTTGTGAGATAAACACCACGAACGCGAAAAGATACCAACAGGGCATATAAAATGGGTCCAAACCGAGGCGGCGGTCGACGCACCGGCGGCGGTGGCCACCAAAACGGACAGAAAGAAATGAGCAAAGAGAAAGTCAAGATGCAAAAAGAAAAAGAGGAAAAGATGAAACGAAGAAGAGAGAGTACTGCTACCGCGGGAGATGGACGAGGAGGAGGACGAGGAGGCGGACGAGGAGGTGGACGAGGGACTGGGACATCGAACGCGAGCGAAAAGATTGACATGACGAGCGCGCAGCAAAATATGGTTGGGAATTTGATTAGCAGTTTGAGCTTGACTGGTGGGCGAGGAGCGAGCGCGGGCGGTTCGGCGAGTTCTGCCGCTGCTGCTATTCGCACGGACGTGGACCAAGACGACGTGGATAGAAAGTGTTTCGAGGAGTTGACCAGGAAAAAAGGATTCGCGGAATTGCAGGCGAAGAAGGCGATGGAGAAGACGACGGCGCAAAGAGCGAAGGATGGGGATTTGGCGCAAGGGTTCAACGAGCAAAAGAAACGCAGAGTACATCGAGCCATGGATTGGTTGATTTTGAACTGTTCGTACGAGGAGTTACCGGAGGCGTTCAAGAAAAGCGCGAAGGAGGCGAGGGATTCGAGGAAGAAGAAGAAAGGAGGAGAAGAGGAGGACGACGAGGACGACGAGGTGGGCGCGACGGCTTCCTCTTCCTCGAGGGAAACGGACGTGACGAAGGAGTTGTTTTTTGCCGGTTTCGGGAAGAAGATTGCAAAGATGGCCGTTTTGAACGCTCGAGGAGAAGAGAATAGGAAAGGTGACGTCGCGTTGGATGATTTGCTGTCGGCGATGAGCGAGACTTTGAAGAAAATGGCGCTGAAAAGAGCGAAGCTGGCGTTCGCTGAATCTGGATTAGAAGACGCCTCGAAAGAACGAATCGAAGAGATTCTTCTCGATGCGAGAAGGGAAGAGTTGGCCGATATTGGTGGATTAGATGTAGAGGATATTGAGGACGATAATTTCGCGCAGTTTGAAATACAAATGAAAGGCGTCGTCTCGCTCGGGAAGAAGAAACCTACGCACGCGACGCTTTCGTTGGATTTTAGAAGATCGAAATTGTACCCTTTCGAACCTCCGAGAGTACATTTTACGCACCCGACGCTCACGTTTGGACGACAAGCGGCGGTAACGCGGGCTTTGGTGGAAGTAAGCGCGAGCGAGGAGTATTTGGGCGAACCGATGTTGGACGGATTGATCGATTGGCTTTCCGGGGATGGACCTTTGGATGCGATGGAAAAATACCGCGTAAACGCCGAAACGTTGATCGATGCGTATTACGAAGACGACGAAGAAGAAGAAAACGAAAACGAAGACGACAACAATAAAGGAGGAATTCCGCGACCGAAAACATTAACAAACGCAGTTCCGACTACATCAAACAGAGGAGCTCCTCTTTCCCAAAACGACCGTCTGAAAATTCAAAGCGAACGGGATAAGAAATTTGCGGAACAAAAGAAAGCGATGTTAAAACACGAGGCGCAAACTCAATCTCAACGCGACGCGGAAGCACTGAAAAACTTACAAGTCTTAGGCGAGCGCATTCAAATTGAAGAGGCGAAAGCTTTGACTTTGCCAAAAAACGTGGAAACTTCGAAAGCTTTGAAGTCGCAGTTAGAGAACAAATTGATGCAGAAAGAGAGCGATCCGATGATGAAAGTTCGAGAAAGGTTACCTTCGTGGTCGAAGAGACACGCGCTCATCGAAGCAATCGAAAGAAACCAAGTCTGCGTCGTCGTCGGGGAAACTGGATGCGGTAAAACGACGCAACTCCCGCAATTTATTTTAGATAACGAAATCGTCAAGGAGCGCGGCGCGACGACGTCGATCATATGTACACAACCGCGGAGAATTTCCGCTACGTCTGTCGCGCGTCGCGTTGCTCAAGAGCGAAATGAAACGATAGGGAAAACTGTTGGTTATAGCATTCGATTAGAATCGAAACAATCCAGAGAGACGAGAATCATGTTTTGCACTACCGGGGTATTGTTGCGTCGACTGACCGAAGACCCTTTGCTAGCGAAAGCGACGCACATCGTCGTAGACGAAGTCCACGAAAGAAGCTTGGACTCCGATTTCTTGCTCGTGTTGTTGAGAGACGTTCTACCGCACCGGCCGACTCTGAAAGTGATATTGATGTCTGCGACGCTTGACGCGGGACAATTTCAGAGATATTTTAAAAAGGCGTGCGTTTTAACAATCCCAGGCTTCACGCATCCGGTCCAAGAACACTTCCTCGAAGATATCTTGAACTCGACCGGGTATCAACCGAAACACGGCTCCGAATATTGCATTCGCATTCCAAAGATGAAATATCGCGATCAAATTCAAATGTCGCCGGACGAAGTTCGTTTTCACGAATCTCTCAAACGAAGCGGGAGATATCCCGAAGGCGTTTTGCACGCGTTGCGTAACTTGGACGAGGAGAAGATCAATTACGAGTTGGCGGTGGAACTATTGGAAAAAATCGTGCAAACGACTCCGCAAGAGGGCGCGATTCTCGTCTTCATGCCCGGTCTCGCAGAAATTCAAAAGTTACACGAGTCTTGCGCCGCTTCGCGCGTTCTGTTCAAAGCGACGGATAACGGTACGTATCTCATTGCGTTGCACTCCGCGTTGGCAACGTCAGAATCGACTATCGCTTTCGATAAACCCAAAAGTAAATCGAACAGGAAAATTATCATATCGACAAACATTGCGGAAACTTCGATAACGATCGACGACGTGGTATACGTCCTCGATTCCGGTAAAGTGAAAGAAAACGGCTACGATCCGAGCACGCGCATGTTACAATTGAAAGAACAGTGGATTTCGCGAGCGTCTGCGAAGCAACGACGCGGAAGAGCTGGAAGAGTCCAACCCGGACAGTGTTATCGCTTGTACTCGCGGAGATACCACGACAAAGTATTCGCCGAACGTCAAGAGGCAGAAATCAAGCGCGTACCTTTGGAAGGTTTGTGCTTACAAATTCAGCTGCAACGCATGTCCGGCGGTATCTCCGGCTTTCTCTCGCGAGCATTAGAACCTCCAGAGTCAAACGCCGTTGACGTTGCCGTGAAAACTTTAAAAAGGCTAGGCGCTTTAGACGATCGCGATAATTTAACGCCTCTCGGCGCGCACTTGGCGAATTTACCCGTCGACGTTCGGGTTGGTAAAATGTTACTCTACGGATGCGTGCTTGGATGCTTGGATCCAACGCTCACAATTGCTGCCGTGCTCGGTTCGAGATCTCCATTTCTCTCGCCGCTCGAAATGCGAGAAGAAGCCGACGAAGCCAAAATGCAATTCAGCGATAACGATTTCAGCGACCACTTGACGATTCTGAACGCGTACAACGCGTGGCGAGAGGCGAAAAATAACGGCAAGAATTTCGAGAAGGATTTTTGTCGCGACAACTTCCTGAGCATGAAAGGTTTGTACGGCATTGCCGAGCAGAGGACGCAGTTTGTGAAACTTTTACGAGAAGCTGGATTTTTAAACGAACAACGAAAAAAGACGACGACGACAAAACAGAAAAAGAAAGTCGCGACGGTGGAGAAGACTGGTAGTAACGGTGGTGGGATTCCTAAACCGCGCGGGGGTGTCCCGGTCGTCGTGAATGAGAACAACGAGGACGACGAAGAAGATGAAGACGAAGAGAAGAAACCTGCGTGGGAATCGGCAAACCGCCACGCAAAAAACGTCCGTTTACTCAAAGCCTGTCTCGTCGCCGGATTGTATCCGAACGTCTCTCGAGTCGAATCTGTGAATATGAACGTGCAATCATCCGGTAACCGAGGCCGCTCGAATACGACTTCCAACATCGTCTCATGCTCGAGTCAACCGCCGCCAAAGCTGAAGTATTTAGCCGAAGATACCGGTAAAGAAGCGCCGATCCAAATCCATCCGTCGTCGATAAACGCGAAAGCGAAACAGTTCCCAACTCGATGGCTCGTGTACCACGAACGCGTTCAAACGGCAAGTATTTTCATGCGAGATTGCACGAGCGTAACGCCGTACCAACTTTTATTGTTCGGCGGGAAAATCGACGTCCAACACTCAGCCGGTACCATTCGCATGGACGGTTGGGCGACGTTTGAAGCGAACGCGAGGATTGGCGTCTTGTTGAAAGAAATTCGCGCGGCGTTGGATGGTTTGTTGAGAGAGAAAATAGAAAATCCAGAGGCTGAGGAAAACGCAAGAGGAGAGACAATCGTGACGACGATTTTGCAGCTGTTGAATAGCGAAGCGGCGTCGTCGCTTTGATTTTAGCTCGGTATAAAGTACAACATGAAATATCATTAGACAATTCTCATAGAATAAGATTCCGGAAACGGAAACCTCTCCAATCTGCGCGTGGCGCTATCGAACGCGTGCGTGGAAACAACTTCCACGTTTCCTCCCATCGTTCTTTTATCGCTATCCTCGTCCACTACGTCCCATTTTCTCCTCGCTAAATGCACTTTGGCCACCGAAGTCATAAAGTCCCCGCTCGCTCTTTGCCCGTACGGCGTACCGTTGGCTTTTTTCACCCAATACTTCGCCTCTTCCGCATTTCCAAGCGCTTCGCTATACAATCCTAAATACAACGACGCGTAAAAAGCGTCGCTGGCGCTTTGCGTCGAATCCGCCGGTTTCTTTGATAAAGACTCTAACGTTTTCTTCGCCTCTTCGTCGCCAGTTTTGTAAAGTCGTAAAACCGAACCCATCACTTTACGACTATCTCTCCCCGCCAACTCTACGAACTCCTCCCTCGCTTTCTTCAACGAAGAGGAAGAAGACGCGTCATCCTCTCCTCCTCCTCCTTTTCTCATCTGCGACAAAAACGCCCACGCCGCTTCCTCGGTATCGTTCGAATTGACTCTCACGTCCTCGCGAAACTGCTTCTCCGCTTCCCGAAACTCGTCCACGTAATACAAAGCTATCCCGCGTTGCCACAAATACGGCTTCGACCCGGGTGACTTTTCAATGAGCGCATCAAAATCCATCGTCGCGCCTTCCACGTCGTTTCGCTCAAACTTTTGCATCGCTCGCGACACGAACGTTCGAGAGTCAATCATCATCTCCCCCGCGTTCGCCGCTTCAATACTCGTACTTGAGGAAACGACCACCACCCCGAGAGATAAGAGCAAGGTTCTCCGGCTTGTCGTCGTCGCTGCGCCCGTCGATGATGTTTCTTTCTCGTTCGAATCATCATCATCTTTCTCTGAGGACGATGGTGATGATTTTTGCGTCATCGATGCATTCGTCGTCTTTTCACATTTGCGAGAATGATGATGATAAAAACGGCTTCGACGACTTGAAAGACATCGAGAAGAAGAATAAGAACTACTCGTGGTCGTGTTTGTAAAGGAGGGGGAGGCGGAGGAGGAGGAAAACATCGTCGTCGTCATCACAGATGAGAAGAAGGTAAAATCTTTTCCTCTTTTGTAGAAAAAAAAACGTGACGTGTTTGTTTTGCTCTGTTTTTTGTGGCTCCTTTTTTCTTCTTTTTTGTCTCTTCTTTCCTTTTTATCCAATTTTGTCCATTCTTTTCCTCAAAATCCAGCTCATCAAACAGAAGAGACGGATACTAAAAGCAACACTTTAAACTCACACACTCACACTCACGCTCACACGCGGAGACCAAAAACAGACATGACGACTGCCTCCTTTTCCGTCTCGACCTCCTCCGCTTCCTCGCTTTTGCGAGAGAGAAGAGGTGCGCAGACGATGATGATGGCGTCGACTTCAACGCAAAATCGGCTTCCTCTGAGCCGCCGATCTTCTTCTTCTCTTCTTCGCGAAAGAAGACGAGGCTTCGGAAGAAGAGGCAACAACAACGTTTCGAGAATTGCTGTGACGACAACAAGAGCTGCAAAAGGAGACGTGATTCTGGAAGTTTCCGGGTTAAAAGCCAAAGTCTCGGACACGGGAGAGGAGATTCTCAAAGGCGTGGATTTAATCATCCGCCAAGGCGAAACGCACGCCATCATGGGGAAAAACGGGAGCGGGAAATCAACGCTGACGAAAGTGTTAGTCGGCCATCCGGCGTACGAAGTGACCGCAGGCACGGCGAAGTATAAAGGGGAAGATTTGTTCGAAATGGAACCAGAGGAAAGAGCGAGAGCGGGATTGTTTCTTTCGTTTCAGTCTCCCGTGGAGGTACCCGGGGTATCGAATACGGATTTTTTGCGGATGATGTTCAACGAGAGACGCAAACATCGAGGCGAGGAAGAGATGGATCCGTTGGAGTTTTACGGGTATTTGAGTCCAAAGTTGGATAAGTTGAACATGGATCCGAGTTTTATGACTCGTAACGTCAACGAGGGGTTCTCAGGCGGGGAGAAGAAGAGAAACGAGATTTTGCAGTTGGCGGTTTTGGAGAGCGAGATGAGCATACTGGACGAGATCGATTCCGGGTTGGACGTGGACGCGCTCCGCGACGTGAGCGAAGCCGTGAATGGATTGAAATCAGACGAGAAAGGATTGTTGCTGATTACGCACTATCAGAGGTTGTTGGATTTGATTCATCCGGACGTGGTGCACATAATGAAAAAAGGGAAGATTGTCAAGACCGGGGACAAGAGTTTAGCGAGCACGATTGACGAAGGCGGATTCGCCGCGCTCGGTTAAGTATAAACGCATACATTCGATACGAGAACGAGAAAAGAAGGAGAAAGCGGTGGTGAGATTTTCGTTTTTCGGTCATAAAATCAAATATTAACTAATATAGTACACTCGCATCTCGCCGAGTAAGTACAAATAATAAAAACTAATCGATGCCGTAAATTTCTACGTTCAAAACGTCAAAGTCTTCCCCGCTCGCCAAACACTCCGAATTGTACGTTTCGCAATAACTGCCGCTGATACCTCGGGTGAAATCCTCATCGATCCACAACGCGTAATTACTTCCTCCCCCGACGCCTAAACTTTCCGATTTCGCGATTTGAAAGTAATCGTTTTTCCCGGACCAACTAAAGCACGTGACCGTATCGTCGCCGTCTTTTTCGATGGCAAAAACGAAGGATTCCCCGGTACCGAAATACCTGTTGGCGTTTTGCGTCGACCAGACTTCGGTGGAAAACGCGCCGAAACAGTACCCGTTGGTATCTCTCACCGCCAAAACAGTCGCGGGCGAATGTCGAACGGCGCGATATAGCGAGTGTAAAGAAATGCCGTCGCGCTTGGAGGAGTATTTCAACGTCCACGCGGACCGACGAAATCGGGACGGTAACGCGCTGATCAAACACGATTGAATCATCTGGTCGATAATTGGCGCATTTTTCACCGCGTATCCAACCAGTTCCGGTTGTTGCGACACTTGGCTTTTCGGCATCGGTTCTAGTATTCTCTTCGTTTGCTTTTCTCCTTCTTCTTCTTTTTCTACTGCCGAGCTGGCGGCGACGACGACGACGTCATTCGACGACGGTATCGTGTCGGCACACATCGCGTTGATCGCAATCTTCGCCTCTTCGCTCCATTTTTGCACCCTCTTTGATACGTGAATGAACCCCTCCGCGTTCGCTTCAAACGCTAGCCGTTTCATCTCCCCGTCCTCCTTCCACAAAATCTCGTACATTTCCATCGAAGAAGAAGATGATAAATTTTCACCTTCATCGTTGCTATTATTTGCATTATTATTGTTTTTACTATTACTACCATTATTCGTCGTCGTAGTTGTCCCTAAATTCTCCTGCGACGCGCTTCGATGCATCAAATATTGCGCCAACGTTTTCAAATGCCTGTTGCGTTGTTTCCCGCCGTTACTACTCCCGCTCGTCGTCGTCGTCGTCATTCTCTCCTTCTCTTCTTTACTCATCCTCCTCAACCCAACAAACTGCGTCGCGTCAATCTCCGCGTCCACCACCGCAAACATCAATCTTCTCTTATCCTTTACGCTCACCAAACCCGGGACAAAACTCACCCTCGATGATGACGGTCCTCCGCTCTTGTTGTTTTCGTCCTCGCTCACGACGATGTTCACGATGCCTTCTTGTTCTCCTCTTTCGCGAACTTCGTCATCAAAATCGTCCACCTCGTCGTCGTAAACTTTCACGCCGTTTCCTGCGGTATCGGTAGTCGTTGTCGTCGTTCCTCCCAACCCGGTAAACCTCCCGAACATGGACGCCACCGCGTCGTACACCGGCGAGCTCAAATTTTCCTCCTCCTCCTCCTCCTCCACAACCGTCGCCTTGGTTTTGTCCTCGTTTCCTCGCAAAGTCGCCAAAGTCGTCGACGACCCCAAAATCCCTCTCCTTTCCTCTTCCAACTCTCGGTTCCTTGTCTCTAAACACTCGATCAGCTCTTGTTGCAAACGAAACTCCCTCTCTCGCGTTTGTAACATCCGTTCGAATTCCAAAAGTTCCATCTCTTTGTTTTCTAAACGTCGTCGAAGTTGTTCTTGTTGTTCTTCTTCTTCGGACATGGTGTTGTTATTTTGAAGCGTTGTTACGCAGGTGGTGGTGCAGTTAATTGTGGTTCTCTCTCTCTTCTCTCTCTCTCTCTCGTGCGTTACGTGCGTGTTGTGTGAGTCGTTATGTGGCGTTTTTGAATGGAATATCTCTCCTATTTTAAATGAATATGTACAACGAAGTTTGGGCGCAAACACACACTCTCTCTCTCTCACTTTCTAATCGTGCACTAACGCAAACGACGAGCAAACGATAAAACGTGTTTTAAATCATCACTAAAACGGAACAAACTCTTTATCGATGATGTGTCGATGTTTGCCCATTTTCCCGTGCGCGACCATGGCGCCCATGGCGTCGACGCAAATGCGTAACCCCATCAAAGCGGTGATGTCGGAAACGTCGTACGGAGGGGAGACTTCGACGACTTCCATGCCGCACAAACCTTCCGCGGCGACTAAACCGACGAGTTTTAAAGCCTCTCTTGGTAAGAATCCGCCTGGTTCTGGCCAGCCGGTGCCCGGGACGAAACCGGCTTCGATGGAATCGATGTCGTAGGATAAATACACCGCGTCGCACCCGTCCCAGGCGCGTTCTAAGGCCATTTCGACAACTTTTTCGATGCCTAAATCTTCCACGTCGGACATGGTGAACACGTTCGTTCGTCGGTTTCTGATTTCTTTAACCGCGGCTCTCGGGACTTGCCAACCGCCGATGCCGATTTGTACTAAATTTTCCGGCTTCACGTTTGGGATGTTTGTGGCGTGGAAATACGGCGTGGTGTGCATGCGCTCGTCCAAATCGTACTCTTGAATATCCGCGTGTCGATCGACGTGAATAATCCCGATGTTTTTAGTCGTTTGCGCGGCAATACCTCTCACGGTTGGAAACCCGATGCTATGATCGCCACCCAAAATAATCGGCATTGCGCCCGTACTCGCGATGTAACCTACGCCGTTGGAAATCTGATCGAACGACTTTTCGATGTTCGCCGGAATGGTAAATATATCCCCAGCATCGCATAAAGTCATCTGCTCCCTTAAATCCACCCCAGTCTCGTAGTTATACGGCGTATACAACGCGCTAATCCTCCTAATCCCTTGCGGTCCGAACCTCGTCCCCGGCCTATACGTCGTCCCGCCGTCG
>Ga0257106_1000332_pt1 | contig 29281 bp, 16 predicted proteins | sample LP_taG_3_FD_190177 | JGI IMG/M metagenome (GOLD analysis project Ga0257106, IMG submission 190177) | Marine microbial communities from Northeast Subartic Pacific Ocean, Canada - LP_J_2011_P26_10m | ecosystem: Environmental > Aquatic > Marine > Oceanic | place: Canada: Northeast Subartic Pacific...
GAGGATTCGAAGCAAGAGATAGACGACGGAGTAGCAGTGGTCATGCGATTGTTGAGAGAAGATGCCGGTTTACAGTTTGTGTTGCACACCGGGGCGGGCATGTCCACGAGTGCAAAGATACCAGGTAAGTAACTAATTGGTTGGTTTTCGATCGACGAGAGCGGATGATGTGTTATGATCCGCTTAATGCGTTTCAAGTTCGGTCGTCTTTCTCTCTCTCTCTCTCTTTAACTCTCTCTCTGCGTCTGAATCGTCTCGGCTTTACTAATCAATCCTTTTATTTGTTCTTCTATGATGCGCTTATTAAAGACTTTAGAGGCGCAAACGGCGTCTGGACGAAGCAAAGGAAAGGCGAGTCCGTGTCCATGCCAAAGTTTGAAAACACGAAACCTACGAAGGCACACATGGCGTGTAAAGCGTTGTACGACGCGAAGGTTTTGACGAAAATCGTGACGCAAAATGTCGACGGGTTACATCAAAGAGCCGGCGTACCGGAGGACGCGATTGCGGAGTTACACGGAAGCGTGTATAAGGAGCGATGTTCGAGTTGCGAGAGAATATATGCGAGAGATTTTGACGTGACGAGTACGAAACCGAGTCACGGGAAGAATCGACATCGCACGGGGAGGATGTGCGAAGTTGACAAGTGCGACGGGTATTTGAAGGATACGATTGTACAGTTTGGAGAGAGTTTAGACGAGGAGACGTTGGAGAAAGCGAGAGAATGGTCGCGAGAGGCGAAGATGAGCGTTGTCGTGGGGTCGTCGTTACGCGTGCCGCCGGCGAGTACGCTGCCAAGAATGGCCAAAAAACACTGCGTTGTTGTGAATCTGCAGTGGACGTCGCAAGACGCAAAGGCGACGCTCAAGTTGCACGCGAAAGCGGACGACATTTTAGTCAAAATGTGCAAACATTTAGGATTGAAGATACCGGAATACGATCCGTTGACCGAGAGCGTGGGTAGGAAAGTGAAAGAGAGAGGCGAGATATTCGCGTGCGAGGTGAAGGAGACCGATTGGAACGAGAAGGGTATGGCGATGAAAGATATCGACGAAAAGTTGAAAGAAGCGACGACGGGAATGGATACGATCGGGAAAACGAACGCGCGAATTTTGTTCGGCGAAGCGGACGGTGGTAAGAAGTTATCGAAAACGGCGCGAGAGGCGCTCATTCGAGACGAGAAGCGATTGAAAGAGGAACGAGAAGGCAAGGTTAATGCGACGAAGACAACGAGAAAGAGAAAGTCGAAGAGTTTAACGATGAAACCGAGATCGAAGATGCCGTGTTTCCCTCGACCGGGATCGAAACAAACGCCTTTGACGAATACCAGTCCGCCGTTGTTCGACGCGTCGAAAATTGTCAAAAAGAAACGAACGCCTCTGAAGAAAAGGCGAGTTATGGTGACGAAGAAGGAGGAACAAAAGATGGATAGAGAAGAGAGGATGAAGCCCAAGGTTGCTACAGCCGTTCCGATCGTCGTGAAAACGGAACGGGTTGCTGTTTTACCTGCATCGGACGAAGATATAGCGCGAATGCTGTTTGCGGAAATTAACGGCATGAGAAGACGCAGGTTTTAGGTAATTTAGTAGTTAGATTTAATAAATACAAAAAACGCTCGCATTCAATGATGATTATAATAATCATCATCATCATCATCCTCGTAAGATTTGCTTTTGAGACGTTGTAAACTGACCAACTGCAGTGCGAGCAAACACGATGCCGCGAGTATTCCGTAAAGTTTGGAGCGCGCGCGAGCGACTTCCTTATTCTCGTCGCCCTGGAACGCATCCGTCAGCGCGAGTCGATACGAGTCAATCGAAGGCGGTTTCACCCGCAAACGTATTGAAGTCTCGGACGGTTTGAGATTTTCCGAGCTCGTCACCGAGGAAATGCGAACGGTAACTGTATCGTTAACGTACTCAAGATCATCACCATATCTATTGCACACGTTCAGATATTCCATAGATTCTAAAAGCGCGTTCGCCACCGTAGGTGTCGCTTCAAACTCAATGTTTGAGTCGCCTCCGCCGTCGCCGCGCAGCAACGGAAGTGATGCGGAGGCATCCAACGCGGTATCATTCGTTAGATAGACTAGATTTTGGCAATCAGAGACGATCGATACGCGCACCAAAAACGCATCTGAATCCACTCCGGCGTTCGATACGGTAAATGAACGAGACAAGTCGACTCGCGACATCCATTCAACAACCGGAAAGACATCCGCGCTCTCGGCGACCAAGGTTTTAGCATCCTCGATATTTATCACGTCAAAAATGATTTGCTTCGTGAATGTCGCCGTTACGTTTTCGTTGCTCGTCGATGCGACGCGAATGGTGGATATATCACTCCCGTGGTAATTATTTACCGGTGTATACGAAAATGTACTGCACGCGAACACGCGCCCGTCTATTTCTATCGCGTATTTTCGCGATTCCTGCCAGTACGCCGCGCCCTTCGTTGGAAATTGAATAAAGTTAACGTTTGCATTTCGCATATTTCCTGACGACAGCGTACTCGAGTGTACACGAGTATCGTTTACGCATACATGCACAACAGTTTCCTCGTCTTCCGTGACATTCAACACGACGGTGTTTGTTTTCGTTAAACACGATTGGGCGTCGCGCTCGGCGGCGTCTTCTCGAAAAACGCACGCCAAGAGCGGAGGTAAGAGATTGACCGTCACACGCACTCTCGCTGATTCTATCGCCGACAAAGGATACTCCGTTACATTTGCATCGAAATGAAGCGCGAGGAACTCTATAAATGTCGCTGTCGATGCCGTCACCGCCGAGAGAAGCTTGTGTGGAGGATAATAGCAAAACGTACACGTCGCGTAAGCGCAATAAGTAAACGAAGGAGAGTTCTCGTCGCAAGAGCCAACGCGTCCTATGGACGGGGATGTAATCATTTCGACTTTAAACGTGTCGTACATTTCCTCTCTATCAATTGCGAGGACTTGAATCACTCTCATTTCATTATTGTCGTCCTCGGCGACAACATCAAAAACAACGGGCGTATTTATGAGCACCGTTTCGGGAACTCTTTTTCTCAGCTTTCCGCGGTGCAACGCTTGCACGTTAGATGTACTCAACGATGTATTATACATTGCAAAATACTTAACGTATCCATCAAAACAGCAATGGTCACCGAGGCGGATAAACTTACTCAACGCGTTCATTCTCGGAAAAGAGTACGATTGACCAAACTGTACATTTCGCGTCGTCGCGAGACGAAGCGGTTGACCGTTTGCAAACGCGTCTACGCTGAGAAATATGGATTCAGAAGAACCATCTATCTCACCGCCTCGAAATGAAACCACGAGCGAGACGGCTAAATATGACTCGTTACTATCACTACTACTATTCCATCGATATGAGTTTTCAAAAACAGGATTCTTTCGAAACATCACCTCTTCCGGAGCAACGAACGCGTACTGTTGACACCGCACGTGCGTTTCCACGATAATCGCGGCATTTTCTGTTCCGTCCATGAAGTACTTCGGTCCGTACCGAACGCGGAATCTCGGCGGTACGCCAGGCCACGCGTCGCACGGTTCCCTCGCGTCCACTGAAGGCGTCGTCCCGCCGCTTGGAGTGTAGTTTTCAAAACTATCTTCCAAAGTCCAAATCGTCGCGTATCCAGACGATGCGTTTGCGCTTCGCATCGTCTGCGTTGGCACGAACGTAATCTCAAAACTACTGTTCGTACCCAAAGGTAAAGAAAATGGATTCGTCGTCGCAGTGTTGTCAAACGCTACTGAAATAAACGCGCTCGAGTTTACGTATAAATGTTCCTTCGGTTTGAGCTTAATCGACTCTGTTCTCAAACGCGTATCCGCGACATCCGTACAGTTATTGTTGGCGCAAGAATAACCATCATCGCTCTCCTCTCCTCTTTTATCGCATGGCAATCCTCGGTCGTTGTTTGAATAATACAACGCCAACATCGAAATAAGAGAAGGAATATGCGAAACCTTGTTCTTCTCCTCCTCGTTCATCTCAAAAATGGGCATGACCTTTTCCAACGCATCTTCGCCGTTTCTCCGAACAACGCACGTCTTCTCCCGCATGGACCAGGCTAAAAATGGTCTTGGAATCATTTCCACTTCCTCGATGTCCTCGATCATCGCTTCCGCGAGAACGAGTACTACGAATACTAATCGAGCAAAACTAGCGATGATAAGGAACAGGACTGGGTTGAAAAGCGCATCATCGCGCGAGGATGAGAGGAGAGAAAAACATCCCCTCCTGGTTTTGTTCGTACGCATGCGCATGTGGTTTTTTGCGTTGACTCCGAATAAGCGTTTCAAAACGTTATTATTCGTTGCAATATCAAAGCCGCCGCACGGGTCATCAGTGGACTGAAAAATTCGTCGTAATACTCATCGTCGGTGGTGAAGTGCTCCTCCTCTCTTCCTCTCCTTTTAATAATAGCGCTTTAATACTACTGTACGAGAGTGACCACACGCTCTCGCGTAGTATTTTTGAGGGGGAAAAAGGGCAAAACTTCTCCTCATTTTGTACATAAAAACAAGACTAAAATGATGCCACGACGACGATGACGGAAGACAAAGAAGACCACCAAAGCGAAGGAAAAAGACTCAAGTCGATTTCAGTCGTCATCTCGTGCCTGAACGAAAGCGAGAACATTTCCAAGTGCATACAATCCACCCTCGCACAAAAAGGACGCAAAAATTGGGGGAATCATCATCACACGGACGGTGTTCGGGAAAAAGAACGAGTGCGAACAAAAGTCGTCGTCGTGGATGGAGGATCCACGGACGATACCGTTTTAAGAGCGAAAAAAGTAGTCTCGGACATGAAGACAAAGAGCGATGGTGCAAATGAGGAGGAAGTGATCATCGTCGAGTGCGCGGAACGAGGGCGAGCGAAACAGTTTAATCGAGGCGGGAGAGTTGTATTGAGGGGTTCGTTGGAGAAGACGAAAGAAGAAAACATTTTGGTGTTTTTACACGCGGATACGACGATGCCGGAAACGTACAGAGAAGATATTTACGACGCTTTGCGCAGAGAACGGGAGAGGCGCGAGAGAGAGCGGCGGTTTCCGAGCGCGTGGGGGGTGATTAAAAATGGCTGCGCCAAGTTTGCGCGCCTCGGAAGAAGCGTCGGTAAGGCCGAGAGTACGAACGAGAACAACAGAGCGGATGCACCGTGCTGGGGCGCGTTTCCCATCAAACTCTCCGGGGAACGCTCGAAATGGAAGAAATGTGTAGTCGCGTCGTTCGCGAATTTTCGAACGCGGCGGACGTCTATTCCGTACGGCGACCAGGCGATATTCGTAACCGCGTCGGCGTTTGCCGAGCACAAGTTTGACGAGTCGAAGATGTTCATGGAAGATTACGAGTACTCGTCGAGGATGAAGAAGTGTTTTGGGAAACCGGTTATTTGTAAATCACCCGTGGTGACAGATTCCAGACGGTTTGAATCGGTTGGGTTTATGAACACGACGATGATTAATATTTTGTGCGTGGTTGGGTTTCATTTAAAAGTAGACGTCGGAGTTCTCGCGAAGTTCTATAGGAATGCAAATAAAAGAAGAGAAGTAGACACGAATTAGGTAGTAAAACGATAGTTGATGGATACCGATAGCACAGATAGATAATATGAGAAACACTAACATACATACACGTAATAAATTACAAAAATCATTTCACGCGCTTCCTTCAGACACGTAGCACTCATCTAAACCAAATACCGACCCACCCGTTCGCGCTTCTTCTGGAATATGCCTCACGTCGTTAAACTGTACCAAGCCGCAAATGCTCCCTTCCGTCGCCACGTCTAAATCTATCGCGTGAATCCCCGCGTTTTGTGAGCAAAACAACCCCATCTGTCTCCCCGTGGATTTCGGCACGCCGACTAAAATTTTCAACAGTATATCCGTAAACATCCCGTGCGAAACGATGACTAAATCGCCAACTTCTGGTTCGTCGTCCACTTTCCGCTTCTTTGCGTGTTGAGCTTTTTCTTCTTTCTCTACTTGATCAACTTTCTCTTTTAAACCACCGCTACCTCTCGCTCGCTTCCATAACGACTCCACCACTCTCTCCGCTCTCGCTTGCGCTTCCGGCACCGTCTCCACCCCGCGCTTCGTATCCCACCACCCGTTTTTCAGCGCCTCCGGGACTATAACATCTGGAAACACTTGCTTCATCTCGTCTCTCCCCATTCCGGGTCGCCCGGTCGCGGCCGCCGTCGTCTTGTTCTCGTTCGCGCTCGTCTTCGCATCCCCTCCTCCTTTTCCTCCTCCTCCTCCTCTCCCGCCTTCAAAACACCCCCCGTGTTCAAAAATCTCCCCATTCACTCGCGCGTTCCCCGTCCTCAACCCATCCTCGACTGCTTTCGCGGTCAATAAGCATCTCTTCATCGGCGACGTCCACATTTCGTTCACGTTTTTATATCTTTTATTCGCTTCCGTGGTGAAACATTTCGTTAAATTCGCGCACTGTGTCCATCCTTTCTTGGTTAAAGATGGGTCCGATTGCCTCGAAGGGTTGTCCAAGTTCGGGGAGAGTAACGCGTTGTTCTCGGATTGCGCGTGGCGAACTATAAATACTCTCATTATTAGTATTCGTATTATTGTGCTCCTGTGTTATTCTTCCCTCTCCTCTCGCAGTAGTAGTCGAATAATAGAGTGTTCAAGCGCTCACTACTAATGAAGAAACAGTTGTCGAATGCTCTTTTTCCCTTAATTTAATTCACGAAAACGTTTGAAAGGTCTACCAAAAAAGTACGGGAAAATTTTTCGTGTCCTCCTATATAAAAAATAATATCCAATCACGTAATACTTTGACACACTTTAAACGCGCAAAGAGAGGGATATATACACCATCAGAGAGAGAAGAATACGCGCGTGACACATATATATCTTTTTTTTGTGCGAGTGTTTGAACGCGTCCGAGGCGGGACGAAGAAAAGGTGAAGATACGGAGGAAAAATGAGCGCCGTCGACCAGAAGGAGAATGTCGAAGAACCAACGAATCGTTTGGAACAATACGCAAACTTATACCGGGATGAACTCGAAGCGTACGGAGGGAAACTGCCCTCGGTGGAAATTAAGTGCGATTTTGATTACACGTTACACTTACCAGCGAATAAAATCGACCGGTCGATAAAAAGCGTCCCCGGGGTGCTCACGGACGTGGCGATGAAAATTCCGAATAAAGTGAGAGAGAAAATCAGCGGGAAAGAAAACGACGCGACGAAGATGGAACCGTTTCGGGTTCTGAAAGACGTGGACTGTTGCTTTAAAGCGGGGTCGTTGACGTTGGTATTGGCGCCTCCTGGACACGGGAAGACGAGTTTGTTGAAAGCGGTCGGGCAGATTTTACCGAGCGCGGTTTTGAGCGGCGGGAAAGGCGTCACGTATTCGAAGATGACGGCGGAGGAGTTGAAGAAGGAGAAGGACATCGACGCCAATCGGATGGCAATGTACGTGACGCAACAGGACGAACATTTACCGTTTTTGACGGTGAGAGAGACGACGAAGTTTTCGCACGAAAATGCGACGCCAACGCCGACGAATGAGAGAGAGGAAGACGTGCACTCGAGGAAGATTGATAGCGTGCATCGATTGTTGTCGTTGGAGAACTGTTTGGATACAATCATCGGGAACGATTTAGTGAGAGGCGTTTCTGGAGGGGAGAAGAAACGCGTCACGATTGGCGAAGCTATGGTAACGAACGCGCGAGTGTTTTGTATGGATGAGATATCGACGGGATTGGACGCCGCGGTGACGCATAACATCATCGCCGCTTTGAGAGAGTGGACGAGAATCACCAATGGGACGGTTATCGTTTCGCTCTTGCAGCCGACGCCGGAGGTGTACGAACTTTTCGACGACGTCTTGTGTTTGCGAGACGGAACTCCGGTGTATCACGGTGACGTGGATAAAGTGGTCGATCATTTTGGTGGTCTCGGGTTTGACAGCGAGAACGCGAAGAAAGGCGACGTGGCAGATTGGTTGTTGAGCGTTTTGGTGGATCCGTTGGCGCATTCCAAAACGGGCGCGTCGAACCAGTTTGCCTCTGGCGACGGGTTAAGGAAAGGATGGGTCGAAAACTCGAACGGGTTATATAAAAAGAGCATCGGAGAGACCGATTGCATGGACAAATCGGACGGGCAGAACATGATTGATTTGCGAACGCCCTTCGCCAAGGCGCAATATTCCACCGCCTACCCGAAAGCATGGCCGAGTATGTATAAATCCGTCATCAAGAGACAATTTCAAATCACGCTTAGAAATAAAGTCTTTTTATCGGCAAGAATGTTTGGCGCGTTGATCACGTCCGTCGTTCTCGGTTCTGTTTGGTTTGATTTACCCTTGGATAGAGGTTTCGAGCGTTTAGGCATGCTCCTGTTTTGCGTCTTGCACATTTCCTTTAGCAATTTTTCCGAGTTGACGTTTAGCGTCGAACAGAAATACGTGGCGTATAAACAACTCGATTGCAAGTTGTTCCCAACGTTTGCGTACATCGTGTCTTCTATTGCCACGCAGTTACCGATCGCGGTGTTAGAGACGGCTATATTCAGTTGCATTTTATACCCGATGGTTGGTTTGTCCATGGAATTTGAAAACTGGTTGGTGTTCTTCATCAATTTAACGTGCGCGAACGTTGCGATGGCGAGTTTCTTCAGAGTCGTCGCTCTTCTTGCGCCAAACATGGAAGCGGCGCAAACCGTTCCTGGCCCCGTTATCGCGATTATGGTCATCTTTGCGGGCTTTTTAATCTCCCCGGAGAAGATGGGCGTGTTGCACTTCCTTTATTGGATTTCTTTGTTCGCGTACTCGTTGAGATCGTTGTGTCAAAACGAATTCCTCAGCGATCAGTACAAGTATAAAGTGCCGTTGGATCCCACCGCGGCCGATGTGTACGTTCAAGGGTACACGGGAGACCCGAAAACGATGGCGGAGTTTTGCGAGGAGAACGCGTTCCTGTGCGAAGACGCCGGGAAGATTACTTTGAGTACCATCGATATCAGCTCGGATAAAAAATATTTCTGGGCCGGGCCGATATTTTCTATCGGGTTCTTTTGCCTGATGACCGCGATAGGTTACCGAGCGTTGTCGAAGATTCGTATTCAGCGCAACATCGGGTCGTCCAGAACTTCGACGAGTGAAAAGAAAAAAGACGGGGAAAATGCCGAAGAAGTGAGCATTTCAATCTCGAAGGTTGACGCGGAGGCGTCGCAAAGAGCGTTAAGTTTTACTCCAATGAGCATCACGTGGGAAGATTTGGAGTACACGGTAAAGGTTCCTGGAGAAGACGGTAAGCCGTTGTCCGGATCGAAGAAAATTTTGAATTCAGTCACCTCCGCGGCGCAACCGTCGAGAATGTTAGCGCTCATGGGTGCATCTGGCGCTGGAAAAACGACGTTGTTAGACGTCATCGCCGGGCGCAAGTCTGGCGGGGAAATGAGAGGTACGATTAAATTGAACGGTCACGTGGTCAAGAAGGAAACGTTTGCGGGATTAACCGCGTACTGCGAACAACAAGATTTGCATAACGCGTTTACGACCGTTAAAGAAGCTTTGGAATTCTCCGCGACGCTCCGTTTGCCATCGGACGTTTCCAAAGACGCTCGAAAAGCGTTCGTTGACGAAGCTTTGGATATCTTGGAGCTGAGAGGCATCGAGAATCGTTTAATCGGCGTGGCGGGTTCGCCGAGTGGCTTATCGCCCGGTCAACGCAAAGTCTTAACCGTTGGCGTCGAGTTGGTCTCGAACGCCCCGGTGTTTTTCTTGGATGAACCGACGTCTGGTTTGGACTCGAGAGCGGCGTTGATTGTCATGCGCGAGGTGAAAAAAGTTGCCAATCTTGGGCGGACGGTCATCACCACGGTCCACCAACCGTCCAAGGAAATTTTCAACTTGTTCGACGACATGTTTTTGTTACAAAGAGGCGGCTATCAGGTCTATTTCGGCCCGTGCGGCGTGAATGGCAAAACATTCGTTGACTATTTGCAAAAGATTCCAAACGCGCACGCGTTGCCGGACGGCATGAACCCGGCGTCGTGGATGTTGGACGTGTTGGGCGGCACCGACTCCTCAAATGCGGGCGAAAAAAGCGCGTTGAAGAAATTGAAATCAACCGCGGCGGGCAGTTTGCAACCGGCAATGACAATGAAACGCAGCGGTTCCGGGGGCGCCTTGAACGGCCTCCTTTTAGTCGAACGGTTCAAAGCCTCCCAGGAAGGTGCCGCCGGTACGCGCTTGGTCAAGGAATTGTGCGCCAAAGGCGAAAAGTCGGAAATGTTTGCCTTTGCCTCGCCGTACGCTCGATCGTTCTTGACGCAACTCAGATGCCTCATCCAGCGCGCATCCCTCGCGCACAACCGCGACGTCGCGTACAATCTTGGGCGCATTGGCATTCTCTTTGTTCTCTACCTCCTGTTTGGGTTTGTCTACTTCGATTTAGACGCCTCGAACGAAACCGGCGTTCAAGCGATGGTCGGGGTCATTTTCATGACGTCCATTTTCGCCGGTATCATCTTCATGAACTCCGTCATGCCCGTGCGCGTGAGAGAAAGAGCCGTGGCGTATCGCGAACGCACCTCGTTCATGTACGACGCCGTCCCATACTCTCTATCGCACGCGATTTGCGAAGTCCCGTGGGTCTTACTGGTCACCTTTGTCACCGTCACTCCACTCTACTTCATGGTCGGCTTAGTCCCAACCTTCGAGCACTACATCTTCCACGTTCTCATGGTCTTCACCGTCTCAATGGCATTCATGTCTTTAGGTCAGCTCATTGCGTGTCTATGCGCGACCATCCAAACCGCGCAAGCTGGCGCGTCCGCCTTCATCCCCATCTGCTTCCTCTTCGGCGGTTTGTACCTCCCGTACCCGCAAATTCCCGTCTATTGGAAGTGGGCGTACTTCATCGACCCGGTCGCGTACGCCATCCAAGGTGTCACCGCCCCGCAATTCGAACACCGAGGATGTACCGGCGCGTACCCAGACGGCGACTGTCCAACCATTCAAGCCTTCCGAGGCACGTATTTCGAAACCGTCGACACGTTGGCGTACGTGGAAGAAAAATACGACGTCCAACTCTCCCAAAAATGGTACATGTTGATTTACGTCGCCATTTTCGTCCTGTGCATGCAAACGCTCCATATTATCGCGTTCAAGTTTAGAAAAGTCGTCGCTCGATAATAATAGGAGCTTCGTTTACTGGTGGTAGTTTTTAATAATGAAAGAGAGAGAGAGAGAGAGAGAGAGAGATGAAGACCATTCACCTATTTTAAGTAGTACTTTTGTTCCTTTTTTTCATTCGCGTATTTTTCAAATTCAAAATTCACTTGCCACAAAAAGAAGCACGAAAACAGACTGAGAGAGAGTGAGTGTTGTCGAGAGAAACTTAAGTCATAAAAAGCGATAAACAAGATCGTACGGCGCGAGAGAGAGCACTCGAGAGCGACGATCTCGAGCAGAACAGAAAGAGAGCTTTGATTGAGATTGACAGAGAGAGAGAGAGAGAGAGAGAGAGAGAAGAAACCTTTTTCTCTTCCCTTCTTTTTTCCCCGAGCGCTGTTTGCACGCAATTTTGAAGTCAAAAAATACTCGCGGGGAAACGACGTGAACGAGTGAGATGGTGTCGAAGGAAACCGCCGCGCACGATAAAGACGACAAGAGGGTGCCAGAGCATGTGAAGCAGCCGATATTGACGGCGAAGCAACGTTTGAAGTTGCAGTTACACCGAGAACAACAACAGAAAGAGAACAACAAGTGTAGCACTCAACCGAGGAGTAGTTTAAACACCTCAGAGGAGAACGAGCCGACGATATCCCCAATGGTTTCAAACGTTTCGAAAGAGAGCGCGCGAGTGATGGAACACTCGAAATCACACCCGAGGATGTTGAAATCAAACGCGACGTCGCACGTTTGGGCGTTGGGCGCGTTGGCGGAGTTGTTGGATAACGCGCAAGATCGCGAGTGCGGCGCCGGGAAAGTGGAAGTAGACGCGTATGTTCTCGATGGGAAGTACGTGATGACGGTACAAGACGACGGGAGAGGGATGACTCGATCTGGATTGAATAACATGTTATCGTTTGGGTTTTCCGATAAAGAGCACGTATCTGGGAACGTTGGAAGGTTTGGAATCGGTTTCAAATCAGGATCGATGAGATTAGCCGACGACGCGTTGATTTTGACGAAAAGAGATGGGTACGCGCACGCGGCGTTGTTATCTCAAACGTTTTTGGACTCCGTCGCCGCGGACGATATTTTGATCCCGATGTTCTCTTTCACGTTGTTAGAAGGCGATGGAGTAAACTACGTCCCGTTCGAGCCAAGTGATCAGAGCGAGTGGACCAGCAACACGGTCATCTTCGAGAAGTATTCACCGTTTAATGCGACAACGCTCATGAAAGAGTTTGATAAGATTCAAGGTTCTCACGGGACTCGAATTATCTTGTTCAACTTACGAAAGCGCGAAAACGAAGACTCGCATCTCTACGAGCTCGACTTTTGCACTTGGAATGATATCCGCATCTCTGACCACACGGCAGAAAAAACGCGCAAGCATCGAGGCCCGGTCTTTCAACAAAATCGAGACGGTCAACTCGCGACGACAGACGTTCCCGAAGATTACTCCATGAAGGCCTATATGGAGATTCTATACTTGCGTCCTCGATGTGCGTTCTACTTGCGCGGCGAGAAGATTGTTCCTCGCTGTCCAATCTCTCGATTGACGAAAGAATATTACGTCTTTCCGGAATACAAACCGAAAGGTTTCGCAGACGGAGTTACTGTCCATTGCGGGTACGTCGAAGGATACTCCAAGTCGTGCGGCTTCCACATTTACAACAAAAATCGCTTGATTCGCATGTACCAACGCTTTTCGAGTCAGTTGCAAGCGAACTGCATGATAAAAGATATGCTCGGCGTCGTCGAGGCGGACTGCGTGGAACCGACGCACAACAAGCAAGCCTTTAAAGAAAACGCGTTGGCATATCATTGCATGAAATCGCACGTTGCAAAATGCATGAACGATTACTATTTCGGCATTCAACAGCTTCGTTCTGCTGGTAAGCACGGACGCGACGACGTCTTCGGTAATGCTTATGTAAGACGGAAAGGAAAGCTAAGCGATAGAAAAGGGAAGAAACGCAAAGCGAAGGAGCAAAGCGAGGACGTGAGTGGTGTCACGCTCACCGAGAACGAAACCAGGGTGAACGCGCCACTTTATAAGTACAAGATAATCTTACAAAAGTTGATGAACGATCGAAAATACTCATTTCCGTTCTTAGAAAAAGTCGATCCGGTCGCGTTGAACATTCCGGACTATTTCGACGTGATATCCGATCCCATGGATTTTGGGACGATATTCAAACGTTTAGAACCGGAGGATGAAAAAGGCGTTCCCATCGAACCTACGTATTACACGAACGAGAGTGACCCAGAAATATTCGCCAACGATGTGCGTTTAGTGTTTGCGAATGCGTTTAGGTACAACCAACCGGGTACTTTCGTATACGTTTGCGCGGAAAAGTTAGCGCAAATATTCGAGCGCGAATGGAGCCAGAAGTTTCCGGCTTCATCTTACAGCGCGGGTGCCAAGTTCGAGCCAACGGTGTTGAGAAATCGCGTTTACGAGTTCATCGAGCGCAAAAAAGCGCGCAAAAACGAGAATCGTATTGCTGAAAAAACCAACGACGGCAGTGGCGACGCCGACGAAGAGGAAGAGTTTGATATCGAGAAAGTTCTCACACAGTACGACGATACGGCGAAGAGAAGATGGATGGAAGCAAGACTCAAAGAGACTCTCGAGATGAAGCAAAAGATGCATAATCAATCCATGGTCGTCGTCAGGCAACAGAATCACATCGCAGCTCTCGTAGACACGTTGAAAAATACGCAAGAAGACGTCTCGGAAGTTACGAAGAGCAAACAAGGCGCTGTAAGAAGCGATAACATCGCCAACAGGGAAAAATACGCATCTGAACAAACGATGCTCATCAAGCAATTGAACGCAGCGCAGGAGAAAATCACAGAGCAACACGCACAAATAGAGAAACTTCGAAAGAAGGCGCAAGCGAAGAATGGTCATCGATTGAACCAAACCATTGAACCCTTACCAGAAGGCGTACCCGCGGCGGGCGTAGATACGAAAGAAATTTTACAAGCCTTGCGCTCCGCAACAGTAAAGCTCGCAAATCAGTACACGTTGATACAGCTTTTGCGGACACGTCAAAAAATACTCGAAGATCAGTTGACAGCAGAGCAGGAGCGAGCTAAAAAAGTCCAGGCTATACTGTCCTTGGATATTAGTGAGGATGTGTCCGAGAAACGCGTGGAGAAGACGAAGCAACCGCAACACAAAGCGTCGCCGACGACGACGGCAAAAACGTCACACGAACAAACGACACCGTCTAAAACGCAAAGTTTAGGTGTCAAAAAGATCAACGCGGTCGCTTTCGAGCAACCAGCGCAGTCACAGGAGATATCGCTGCTCCAGCTTCCGCAGCCACCGCCACATGCGCCTCCGCGACTAGCATTACCGGCACCTGCGTTGGAGCAAAGCAATACGGTCATCGTGACAACAGCTTCAGATATTTTAAATCAAGTGTTTGAAGGCGGTAGTAACACTCCGTCACCACAAGGAACGATGTGTTTACCCACAGGGAGTGACGAAAGTCTACAATCGCCGATGAAAATGGTGGATGTGCAACAGGCGTGTCGCGACGAACACCGAGGGCAGTCTCAATCGTCACCGACGGCTCAGTATTTCCTAAAAAAGAGTGGTTCGTCGACGAAACCAAAGAGTAAGCGGATTATCAAAGCTCCGTCAACGAGCTCGCTTCCTCGCGGAATGCACTCTCCAACAAAGGCTCCGCGTTTCGAAAAATTGAAGGAGGTCATCATGCGATCGCCCTCCCTTCACAAAAAGCGAGAAGTATAAAGATAGAAAAAAGAAAGAGAGAGAGTTATCATTACTCAAAGAAACAACAAACAAAGCAACGATCGTACATAAAGCAGAGAAAGAGAGAGAGAGAGAGAGAGAGCGTTCGTTTTAATATATAATTTTAGAGACTTGTTTTTCATTTCAAATTTCTTCTTTTTCTGCGTCCTCCGCGGTTGGCTCAACCACTTCCGCATCAACCACTTCCGGCGCAGCCACTTCCGGCGCGGCTGCAGCACCAGCACCCGCATCCACATCCGCATCCGCATCAATCACATTCTTCTCTCCTTCACCCGCCGCCTCTTCTTTTCCCACAATAGCATCAATACTAGCATCATCACCACCAGCTTCTCCATCTTTCGCCTCTTCTTCTTCCTTCTTTTTCTTCTCACCTTCGTCGTCCGAATCGTCTGAATCGTCGTCCGAATCCTCGTCCAACGCCGCCAATTTTGCCGCCAACGCCGCCTCTTCAATATCCAAGTTATCCTTAATCGCATTCACCGTCTCCACCCCGCTCGCTTTCTCGGCTTGCTTTGCCAAAGTCGCCGCCGGTGCGCCTTGTTGCATCGCTTGTTGTACTTGCTTCGGTAACTTTGGCGGTTCCGGTCTACTTCTCAACTTGAACGCTCCGGTCGTAATATCCACCGGAGGCGCGTCCACCACTTGAAACTCGCGATCGTCTAGCTCTTCAATCTTCACCCACTCGAAGGATTCGTTTTCCGTGTTAATATCGTACGTCAAGCAGTGTTCTTTCGTTTCTTCTTTGTAATCCGTCACGATACAATCGAACCACCCGCCTTCCGCCGGCCAAAACCGTTTCACTCTTCGGCAAATATACTCGTTCACTCCCAAAGCGTCCAAATTTTTTGCCAAAACCGCCGCTTTCTCCAGTTGTTTCTGCATTCTCGCCGACGGCGGTTTCGGTTCTTTCGGTGGTCTCGCTTGTCTGTACTGTTGTTGCGGCGGCGTGTACCCGTCTTCATCGTCGTCCTCGTCGCCCGGATACTGCTGCTGATAATATTGCTGCTGCTTCTTTTGCGTCTTTTGTCGCTTCGCAGCCGGCGGTTCTGGCGGCGTCAGCTTATACTGAACGAACGCATCTCTCAACCGTTTCACGTTCTCGTCCCCTCCGACGTTTTCTCTCACCTTCATGTGATCTTCGTTCGAGACGTTCAACTCGATGCGTAACTTGGCGATTAAATCTTCTCTTTCCCAGGTCAAACCAGTCACGGCTAACGCTTTCATGATCGACTGGTACGCCGAGACTTCTAATCGTCGCACTTGGGTTGGAACGGACGCCATTTTTGTATTCTCTTTGTGTGTTTACTACTAATCCGATTCAATCCGAGAGCCGTCAATTATGTGAATTATTCCAAAAGTAATGAAGAGTTTTCTTTCCAAACCAACGCTTGGTTTTGAGATCTCCCAAAAGAGAAAAAGAGAGAAAAGAAAACGACTCGAACGACGCTTCGTAAAAGCAACAAAGAGAGAGGTTCTTCTTGGTAACTTTCGATGATACTTCTGTGTGCGTATACTCAAAATGTCGCTTAATTTTGAGCGACGATTCAATTTTAATTCTTGGTAGAAAAAGTTTAGGGTGTAGGGTTTATCTCACTCGGCTCCTCCTCCTTTTTTTTTTCCTCTCGTTTTACCTCATAGTAGAAACCACATTTTTCTTAGTAGAACACAAATGGTACGCTTTTATGCTTCTTTTACGCGCGCGTTTCTCTCTCTCTGTGAATAGTTTTTGTGTCTCTCCTCGCGAACGATGAAGATGAGCATAAAACGCGCATCACAGAACGGGGAGGACGTTCGCGCGCGTTCGTTTTTATTCGATGTTCGGCTGCGATTTTTTCCTTTTCCGCCTAAGCTTTCTTGCTTAAAAGAGAGAGATTTTGGCGCGAAATGAGAGGAGGATTTCGCCGCTTCACGCGCGTCCCTTCTCGTCCTCGCGAAGGTTTTTTCGAGATTCGCGTGCGGAAAGTTCTCGCATGCAAAATGGAACCGTTGCATCGCCCAAACCGGGTTCGCGAAGACATTCCGTCGTGTTTTGAGCGGCGCAAAATCATCGACATTTTTGCCTCTCGCATTAGGTTCATTACAGAGAAAAAAGCACTCGTCAGGTTCACGCGCTTACGTATCTATTGTCGCTCTTCTTTCTTTATAAAACAAACAATATATACAGGTTGCCGCTCCAGAATCCGTCCTCAAACGCCGCAAACGCGACGAGCAATGGGCCGCTCAAAAAGCCAAAGCGGACGCCGAGTCGAAGAAAGCCCAAGAGAAGAAAAGGGAAGAGGTGTTCAAACGCGCCGAAAAGTACGTCAAGGAGTACGAGTCCCAAGAGAAAGATTTGATTCGCTTAAAAAGAGAAGCCAGAGCTAAGGGCGGCTTTTACGTCGAACCGGAGCAAAAGTTGATCTTTGTCATGCGATTGAGAGGTTTGAACGACATGCACCCGAAGACGAGGCACATTTTACAGTTGTTGCGTTTGAGACAAATTCACAACGGCGTCTTCATGAAGGTGAACAAAGCGACGGTGAACGCTTTGAGAAAGGTTGAACCGTACATCATGTGGGGGTACCCGAACTTGAAGACGGTGAAGGATTTGATTTACAAGAGAGGTCACGGTAAGGTGAACAAGCAACGAATTCCGTTGACCGATAACAGCGTGGTGGAGAAAGTATTGGGTGATAAAGGTATCATTTGCGTGGAAGATTTGATCCACGAGATTTACACCGTCGGCCCGAACTTCAAGGAGTGCGCGAACTTTTTGTGGCCGATGAAGTTGTCCGCGCCGTTGGGCGGGATGACGAGAAAGAGAAATCACTACATCGAAGGTGGCATGGCTGGTAACAGAGAGGAGAACATCAACGCTTTGGTCAGAAGCATGAACTAAATGTTATTGTTGTTATAACTGATCGATAGAACTTATTACTTTACACATAAATACACTCGCCTTGTTGCTTCGAAATATCTTCGTCTCTTTCGTATCTTCGTTGTTTCCGATCCTTCTGCATAAAAATGGCGAAACTTTCTCCTTTACCACCGCCGGCGATGGCGACTACAACAAATACTACTACCACTACTACGAATACTAACACTACTAACAATATGATGTCGGAAAAAGAGCGCGTTTTGATGCGATATTTGCTCGAACAACCGTCCTTTGGGAGAGACGGACACGTCCCTCCGGACGTCTTGTTTCAACCACCATTCGTGTTGGGAACGGAGGAGGAGCAACATAATCATCAACAACACGCGAACGAACACTACGACGTAAAGGATACCACGAATAACACGAATAAGAATCCGTCGTCGTCTTTGTCGTCTTCGAATCAATCCTCTTTAAGCTTACGCTTAAGCGGAGAAACCGTCTCCGGAGAGTGTCTCTCAGTCTCAGGAGGCGCTGGATCGTGTCAGTACCAGTGGCAAAGAGTCGCTCCGCGAGGCGCGATTGAGAGCATAGTTGGCGCGGTTGGACCGAGCTACGTGACGAACGAACAAGATATCGGGAGTCACATTCGGGTGATCGTGAGAATGCTCAGGGTGAGTCAGGATGGGAAGAGTTCTACGAATAGGAGGCCTTTGATCGCGCACGCGACGACGGACGCGACGGTGGTCGCCGCGGTGAGCTCGAAACATCCCGACGACGATAGATTGGATAGTTTGATAGAAGGGAGAACGATAACGCCGGGGTTTTTGGGGAGCGAAGAGACGAGAGGGACGAGTACGCCGAGAGGTCACAGCGCGGAAGGGACGAACACGCACAGTTCGGAGAAGAACGAAAACGAGAATAACAACAACGCGGGGGAGAAGGCGAGCAGAGAGGTGTCGAGGGACGATACCGCCGCGGCAAGAAGTCCTCCGTCGCCGAGTTACAACAACATTACCGCGGGTAATAGCGTGATTAATGGAAGCGCGGTTGGTAAGAACGTCGCGCATAGCGCTTTACTTAATAATATGTTGATTAAAAGCGGCGCCGAGGCGGCCAACGCGAATATCAACAACAACAGCCCGGACGCGCTCAGTCCAAACTTGTCGAGCAGTAATTTGAACAACTACTCCTCCGGTGGGGATGATAGTATTCACAGGCGACGAAGAAAGGAGATTTTACTGGTCGATCGCGCGGACTCGTTGATGCATGGACCTGGATCAGATTCGAGATTGGCGTTTATCCGCGGGAAAGAGCTCGAAGCGAAAGCGAGCGAGGTGTTTCGAAAAGTCTCAGACGCTGAAAGTATTAAACGTACGAGAAAGCTCCTCGACGGCGACAGTGACGATGAGGATTATCATAAGAAGAAAGAAAACGACAGTCGCAGTTACTCCGAGTGGGATTCCGAGGATAATAAATCTGAAAACAGCGACGAAAGTGATGTCGATTTCAGCGAAGAAGATGAATTCGATCGAGACGACAACGACGACGACGACATCGCCAACGACGCCTCCGCCGCCGCTGCTGCTGGCGTGAATAGCGAACATGGTGAAGACTCAAGTATCGGGAGTTTGCGAGGCGACGCGAGGAAAGCCGAACGCATCGCCAGGAGAGCGAAGGAGGCGTACGAAGAAGCGGCGATGAAAGGATATCCAGAAGCGATGCAAACGCTGGGTAGATGCTTCGAAAGTGGTTTTGGGACGAGGAAAGATATTTGTAAAGCGGTTGAATGGTACGAAAAAGCCGAGAAGCTCGGCTGCGACGAAGCCGCGTGCGATTTGGGATGTATATATTACCTTGGTCGTTTCCCGAGAGATGAACTCAAAAAACGAAACCAATCGGCGCATTTGACCGATTCGTCCGTTTCCGAGATTTCGAACAACGGAGGGGATGATTTTCAAAACCAACTCGCCGAAGATAGAAAAAAAGCGTTCTCACTGTTTCAACACGCCGCCTCGAACGGGTCCGGGCCAGGCGCAAACAACGTCGCCATGTGTTACGAGGAAGGCCAAGGCGGCGTTGAGCGCAACTGGCGCGAAGCCGCCAGATGGTACGCGATTGCGGCGAGAAGAGGTGTCTTGTCCGCCCACGCGAGTTTAGGCTACGCGCTTTTAACGCTCGGGAATAGGTTAAGCGCCAAGGAGGCGTTTGAATCTGGCACGCAACACGGAGCTCCAGAATGTGCGGACGGTTTGCGTTTGATTCGTGAAGCCGAGAAGCATGCGGCGAATAGTCGGAAACATCTTCGCAACGGCGCAAACAACGACGCCACGAAATACTCAATCAAGAGCGCTTCAGGGAACGGATCAGGGAACGTCTCTTCTGTAGAAATAGTCGAACAGCTTGAGAAAGAGCTGGAAAAATACCACGAACTCAGTCGACGATTATACAACGCCGCGAGTTTACACCCGGAATCTTTAGAAGAAGCGAACGCGGTTCTCATCAACGCGTTTCCGGATATGAATGTCAGTCGAGGATTATTATGACCTTCATTTTTGTTGTTGTAATAGTAATATATTTAGATATATAGATTTTTGTACAATACGCGAAGTTATCCGATTTTCTCTTCATCTCAAACATTCTTTTAACGAGCTCTGAACGACTTTAAGAACTCCTTCGTCTTTTTCGTTTCCGCCCGTCGTCTTCGCCACCCCCACTTCAACTCTTTTGCTAACAACTCTACCACGCGATTGGTCGCCATTTCACTCGCCTGCACGTCTAAAAATGCCATTCTCGAACGCCTCGCTAAGAAATCGCTCGCCGATCGGCAAAACTCCGCGCGCGCGGCGTATACGACTTCGGCTTCAATCACCGGCACGTTCGGATGTAAACGTTTTTCTAATCCGGCGAAGGAGGCTAAGGATGCGACAGCCATCGCGCGATCGCCGTACGAAGTCGCCAGATGTCTCGAAACGTCTGGATCTGGATTTGAACCACCAAATCCATCGCCTCCGGATTGCGCCACGGATGCCGAAAGAGAATCTTTGTGTCCATGTGCGCCAATAACGCCCATGTTGCTCGTGCGACAGCTCGCAATCGCGTCTACGTTTTCCCCACTCTCTCTCATCGTTTTTAGAACTAAATCCACCGTTTCTTCCGCCATCAACCTATACGTCGTCCATTTACCGCCAGCGACGACGATCACGTCGCTCTGCGTTTCTTTCGCAATCACGTGGTCTCTCGATAAATCGCTCGAGTTCGTTTTCGTCGGATCTTTCGCCAACGGCCGAGCGCCCGACCACACGGAAAGGACTTCTTGTCGGTGCGGTTGTAAAGCCAAATACGGGGCTATGGTTTCCAATATGTAATCAACTTCGTCTTGCGTCGCTAACGGTTCTTTTGGCGTTTTCTCGCCCGGTTTTAAAGCAATATCCGTCGTTCCAGCGACCGCGTGGTCCAACCATGGCAACAAAAACACGACTCTTCCGTCTTTCGTCTTCGGGATGATCATGCCAAACTTTTCCGGAACGTAATATTTTGGCAACACAACGTGCGTCCCCAACGAAGGCGAGACCATTTTTTTCTCCTTGGTCGCTTTCGAAGGATCGTCTAAAGCTCGCACATCGTCCGCGAAAGGTCCGGCGCAGTTGACGATGACTTTCGCTCGCACCGCGTGCGTCTTCCCCGTTTCTTCGTCTTTAAGAATCGCGCCGGTAACTTTCTCTCGATTCACGTCGTCGTCTTTCAATAAATCAACTACCGAGCAGTGATTCAACACGACCGCTCCGGCGTGCGCGGCGGTTACCGCCAACGCTACGTTCAACCTCGCGTCGTCAAACTGTCCATCGCTATACAAAACCGACCCTTTTAAACTCTTCCCCATCGTCGGTTCCTCGGTGCTCAAAATTTCATCCACGTCGTCTCTCTCTCTAATTTTTCTCGCCTCTTCCTCATCGTCGATCAAAACTTTCCTCTTCGCGACGGTTGGAAACTCCATGATTGTCCTCGAGCTCGTCGCGAACGAGCTAAACGTCAACGCCGACGTCCCGGCGACTAAATCGTACGCCTTCATCCCGGCCCAATAGTACGGCACTTCGTACCACTCGTAACACGGCGTCGCGATCATCAACACGTGACTTAAATGCGGCGCGTTCTGCAGTAACACTTTCCGCTCTTTCAAAGCTTCAAATACTAACTTTAACTGTCCGTAATCTAAATTGAACACCGCTTTTTCTAAATACCTGACTCCTCCGTGAACGAGTTTCGTCGACTTCGAGGACGTCCCAGAGGCGAAATCGTCTCGTTCGACCAAAATCGTCTTCAAACCTCTCGTTTGCGCGTCCAAGGCGACGCCAGAGCCGGTCGCGCCGCCTCCAATCACCAGAACGTCAAACTTTGAATCATCATCGTTATCATCGTTATCATCATCATCAGCAGCAGCTCCTCCTCCATTCTTCTTATTCCTGGTTGAATTTAAACCAATTCGCCGCTCGATTTCCCGAAACATCTCCGCTCTCGTCGGCAAAGGTTTATCGACGTTCGACCACGGTTCCTGCGGTAATCCTCCTCCTAATCCTTCTTTGTTGTTTCTGCTGTAGTACGTCGCCGCGGAGATGCCGACGACCGAGGAGGCGGCGACGGCGAGTGACCGCGAGACCGTTCGATGAAACATAGTATTAGAGAGAGTTTTAAGGTGTTCGTTAAAATGAAGAAAATGTGGAGAAATTCGAGAGAATACGCGCTAAATGAATGATGCTTTGTTCTCGTACTTGAACACTTGAAAAGCGCTATTACTACATTCCGACGACGAGACTCTTCTAATACGACTTTTCTACGCCCCGCGGGGGTTCATTATCTCTTCGTTTTCAACTTTTCGAACCGATCGGCGAGCGCGTCGTCGTCGGTGGCGGTGGTGGTGGGATCACTCGCTTTTGTTTTTTCGCGCGAGGAAGCTATGCCGGGTGGGGGACCGCCTCTTCCTCTCCCTCCTAGTGTGGGTTTTTCGTTCGTCGGAGCGGCGTTTTCGTTTCCGTTTTCGTTTTCGTTTTCTTCTTCTGTTTCTTCTTCTAATCGGGCTTCGTCCAAGGCGGCGGCGATGACGGCGTTGATTTCGGCTTCTTTTCCATCCTCGTTGTCGCCGTCTATATCGTTAGAGTCGAGCGCTGTGATTTTTTCTTTTCCGGCGGATGATGATGATGTGGTGGTTGCAGTAGCTAAGAGTTCGTTGGTGGCGACTAAGGCTTCGGCGTACTCGGCGGCTTCTTGCGCTTTGTTGGCGGCGGCGCGAGCCGCTTTCGCCGCCGTTTCCGCCGTCGCGTAGTTTGACGTTTTGTTGCCCTTTCGACGACTCGAAGCGCTTTTCTTGTTTGAATCGCCCGATTCGCTTTCGCCGCTGCTGCTGTTGCCACCGCTCGCTTCAGACGAAGAATCCCTGGTACTTTTCTTCTTCTTCTTCTTCTTCGTTGGTTTCTTCTTCTTCTCCGCAACTCTCGGCAACTCGACGCCGATCTCCTTCGCCATCTTTTCTAACACCATTTTCGCTTCCACACCATCGCTCTTCATATCTTTCCGTACCTTTTTCGCGACGATCGCCATGAACTGTTTACTCACTCCGCACGCCTCGCTCGTCTTCTCCCGTTCGCAACTCAACCGAAACTCCTTCTCGAACTTCTTCGCGAGTTCGTTAGCGATCGGTTTCAATTCCGGTAAATCGTTCGTTAATTCCGCGGAAGAAGTTCCGGCGGCATAAAATATCGACGAAACTGCCGTTCGTAACTGTTTATTCTCACTTCCGTGCAACTCTAACTTCCCGCGCGTCTCTAACACGACTTGCGCGAACTCGCGAATCTCCTCTAAAATCAGAAGGAAATTCCGTTCTCGAGCGATCGAATCGCACTTCTTCAAGGCAACTTCGACGTGTTGTTGAGGCAGTAAAACTTTCTTCAGGTCTTGTTCGATCGAATTCACTCTGGACTCGCGTTTCTCGCGTAAAAGTTTAATCCGCCCTAAAAGAATGCGCAGATTGGTCTTCAGCTTTTGGTCGCTGAATTGGTTCGAGAACACCGAAGAGAAGATGGAAAGGAAGGAAGACATGGTGATTTTGAGCAAGAGCAGGAGGAGCAGAACGACTCAAGAAAGGTTGTGTGATTTTAGTCCTATTCGAGAGAGGAAATTCTATTACTTGTTCGGCGAAAGGATTTGTGCGTCGTTTTGTGGTGCATTTTGGTTCTTTTCCCCAAGGAAGGTGCCTTTTTGGGAACAGATTACCGAGCGAGAGCGCTCGCTCGCGATGAAACGTATTATACTACTACTAATACACAAAAGAAGAAGACGACGACGACATGAATCATCCTTTGTCTTTGCCGTTTTCGAAGTCGGGGCTAGTTGTTAATCTCTTTATCTGAAACGGATTATGATTCTTCCATCGTCATCGCTCGTCTCAATTCGATCGCTTCCTTCTCCATCTCTTCCTCGCCTCGCGGCATTCGACCCTGTTCCTCTCCGTCCTCGGGTTCAAAGTCCATCCTCGCTTTCCGTTCCTCCTCTTCGCACTTTTCTAATTTTTCGTACACGTCGTCGTTTCTTTCGAAATCGTTCGGTTTTCTCGGCATGACGTGCACGTGGACGTGGAACACGGTTTGTCCGGCGTCTTTACCGTCTTGGACGGTGAGCGTCGTAGCGTTCGCCGAGTGGATTTTCTTCACCGCTGTTAATAAAGTTGTTGTTTTCGAGAGAAAGAATGAGAAAGTCATGTAAAGGTCAGTCGTGCATACCAAAATGGCTTCTCCTTCGACAGAAGAACAAACTCATCGCTCGCATACGCGCTAAAACAACAGAGAGAAGGAGGAGGAAACAACTAACTACCTTTGCTCACTAGTTGACTCGTTTTCATCACATCCGTGATTTCCTCCGTGGTCATTTCCTCGAACTTTTCCACGATTCGTTTCGGGACGACGAGCACGTGTCCGGGGACGACTGGTTTTATGTTCACGAACGCAAACGAGAGAGAAGTTTCGTAAAACACATGCGACGGCGGGATGTGGATTTTGGAGCCGAATTGGAATTGGATTGATTCTTTTGATGATGATGTCGACATCACGCGGCGAGGAGAATACCGATATCTGTTTGGGGAAGAAAAAAGGCGGTGTGTGTTGTTCTTGCTGTTATTGCCGAGGAGGAGGTAAAGGAGTCGCCCTGCTGCGTGAGGAGTACTGCTGCTCCCCATGAGTTGTGAGGATTTTCTCTTATGTTTTGGGTGGTTATATAATTACAATAAGCGTACGGGGAGAGGAGGCAGTATTCGGCGCAGTCTCTCTCTCCCTCTCTCTCGATGGTACGAAGAAGTCGTGCTGCGTTAAAATCCCTTCTTCAACTCTTTTCATCGATACGTTTCTCTCTCTCTTTTTCTCGCGCTAAAGCCGCGGAATTACGAGGAAAATTTCTCCGAGTAATACGAAACGGACTCGCCGTCGTACCCGGCGAATTCATTGTTCACCTCTTCGAAGCTCCCTAACGTTTGGACGCCAAAGAACACGCCGGCGAGAATCACAACGGCGAGAATGGCGCCTGGTATTCCACCGAGTCCGACTTTGGCGTACTTGTCCGAGGTCGGCGATTCGGTGTATAATTGTTTCGGTTCCACGGCGAAGATGTTGCCCATGCCGGTGTTGTCGGATTCGATGAACCCAGTCGTTCGGTCGACTTGTGGCGGCTTTTCCGCTCTGACGATGAAAGATGATGATCTGTGCGTTACGTATTGTGAGTAATATAAACAAAGAGAGGTTGGTTTACTTGTCAGCTTTTAAAGAGCAAAGAAGACAAGAAGAAGAAAACCGCGCGTCGGTCGTTTTCCCCGACATCAAATCATCGTCTCGCAAACATAACTCTCTAAAACAAATGAGACAATAACGAACCTTTTCTTTTGAACGACTGTTCTTTTCCCTCTCGCAGAGGTGGAGGAGGAGACACGTGGCGAGGAGACGATACGATTGGTTGCAGCAAACATAGTAATATGTGTATTGCTTTTTGTTCTTTAAATGTGACGACTCTACTTATCCACTTATTTGAAAGGAAAATCAAGAAAAATTCAACAAAAGTTTGCCATTCTTCGATTTTTGTGTGTGTTGTTGTTGTGAATATACTTTTACACTGAAGTAAACGTCAGACAGTGTTGGTCAGAGACGAGAGAGCTTTTTAAGAGCACAAAATAGGGAAGCAGTTTTTGATGTAAAAATCTCTTCTAAATACTACTTACTTACTCACGTCGCCGCCGTCTCTGCGCGTTCCGCTCTCATCATCGGTACTACTACTACTACTATTGCTACTCCTACTGCTGCTGCTACTATTAAACTCGTCGAACTTGTAGAGCTGAATGGTTGGCGGCTCGTTTTCGGCGGCGATTTTTTTTTCGTCGTCGTCGTCCCTTTTCCCCGCGTTTTGGGACTTTGACTCCAACAACGCGCTTTTTTTCTTTTGCGCGGATGATTCGCCCACCCAGACGAGCTCTTTGTTCTTCTCCTCCTCTCGCTCTTCGTCGTCGTTTACGTCTGAATCGTCTTTCATTAACGATATGTCGTCTATTTCCTCGCCTAAAGCGATGGCTTTTTCGCGAACCATGGTGGTTAAACAATCCTCCATCTCTTCGAGCGCTTCGGTGAGCATGCGTTCCAGTTTCTCCAGTTCCTCTTTTTTCGCGAATCGAGAAGAGTTGATGATGCCGTTCGTCTTCCTCGAGGCGATTTCCTCGCTCGTCATCATCGCCGCTTCTTCAGCTTCCATCTCTAGCTCCTTCATTGCCGCTCTCAATTCTCTCACGCTTTTACTCAAAACTTCAAACTGTTTCGCCGAAACCGCGTGTAAACTCGCCATCGTTTCCGCCAACTTACTCCCTTCCTCCTCTGCGACTTCGATTCTTTTCGCTAACTCTGCCGCCACTTCCCCAAACGTTATGCTCGTTGCCTCTGCTCTGCGAATCATCGGCGATAATTCTCGTCTCGTCAACCTCACTCTCGTCCCAAGTCTCGACACGTCCCGAGAATATCTTCGTTGATTTTCATCCAAACGCTCCAAACCAACTTCTAAATTCTGCACTCGCACGTTTACCGCTCTCGGAAATTTCACCTTATCACCGCTCGCAAACACAGACGAGAACATACCGCTCCCAGAAGCACTCGTTGATGCGCGTCTCAAAACCGCCCCGACGACCACGGCTAAATACAACGGCAAATCCATCAAAGCGCCGCCTGAACTCGAGGCGACCGAAGCGTTCTCGTTCTCCGCTCGCGCTCTTTGCTCCACGTACACTTGCCTCGCCTTCATCGCCACCGCGGTGGAGAGAAAAAAGACTTCGCCGCCGTCGATCAACGCCGCCAATCGCGAATCGTCTCTCGATGATGACAGAGAGGAGGATGACGACGACGAGGCATTTTTTCTCCCTTTTCCAAAACCAGTCGCCAATCTCGCTCTTTGCCGATCGGAAGTTCGCTGCCCAACACGCTCTCGCTGCTGCGCTCGCTCGAAATCTTCCCCGTCGTCGAAAGAATAATACTCGTCTTCTTCATCTTCATCTTCTAAGTCGTCGTCCTCTTCTTCATCTCGGAAAGAAGAAGAAGAAGACACCGCTTTCATCACCAAAATCGATTTTGATTTCAAACTTCGCGTTCGTTCCTTCTTTGAAAAGACATTCACTTTGAGGAGCGTTTTCTCTGTTTCCGTTTTCGTCGTCATCAAACAACAACACGCTTGTCTTCGCGTTTGTTGAGAGCGACTGCTGCTTTTCAACGGAGACCCCGACGTAGTAAACAACGACGAAGCGGAAGAAGAAGAAGACCAAGAGGGTGCACAAAGCGACGGGAAGAGAGGCATTTTTACTTGAATTTATTGTGCGGTTTCTTCTCCATTTTCTCCACAAAGAGAGACGAGAATACTACTTATACTAACGATGATGACGACGAGCTTTAACACCGCTGCGACTCGAATGGGACTCAGACGAACGTCAGAAAATCCTTCGAGAAAGAATTCTACGACGAATGCTTCTTCATCTTCTTCTTCTTCTTCTTTAGTCCCGGAGACGTTGAAAGAGATGGAATCCGACCCGGAGTTCCAGAACACTTCGATGAGATTGAAGGAATTCGGCCAGAAAGCGTTGACGCGCGAGGAAGCGAAAAAACGCAGACGAGCGCTCGAAAACGTCGGCATAAACGAGTCTTTTGCGAGTTACATTGAAAGCAATAAAGGGAGTGCCTTGGAACGCACAGTGCCGCCTTCAATACTTCAAGTAAACATAGGGATATATTGCAACCAGGCGTGTTCGCACTGTCACGTGGAATCGAGTCCTTTGCGAGTCGAGGAGACGATGTCACGAGAAACGAGAGAACGAGTGGAATTTATACTGGAGAAGAGCGAAGGGGTGACGACTTTAGACTTGACCGGAGGCGCACCGGAGCTCGCGCCGGAATTTCGGAATTTAGTTCGGAACGCGAGGAAGATTAAAGGCGCCGCGCTGAAAATTATCGACCGGTGTAACTTGACGGTGTTTTACGAACCCGGGCAGGAAGATTTAGGGGCGTTTTTGAAGGAACACGACGTGACCGTAGTCGCGAGTTTGCCGTGTTATTCCGAAGCGAATACGGATAAACAAAGAGGGAGAGGCGTTTTTGAACGCTCGATTGATGCGTTGAAAGAGTTGAACGCGTTAGGATACGGGATCGAAGGAACCGGGAGGACGTTGGATTTGATGTATAATCCAGGCGGGGCGTTTTTACCTCCCGAGCAAAGCAAGTTGGAGGTTGCGTACAAGAGCGAGTTGAAAGAGGCGTACGGGATTGAGTTTTCCAATTTGTTCACGCTGACAAACATGCCGATTAAACGGTTCGCGGATTTCTTACACCGCGAGAAGAAAACCGAGGAGTACATGAAATTATTAGTGGATAACTTTAACGTGAGTGCGGCGGAGAACGTCATGTGCAGAGACGTGGTTTCTATTAAATGGGACGGATCGTTGTACGACTGCGATTTTAATCAACAGTTGGATATCGGTTTGCTTGGAGCCAAGGCGCCGAAGACTGTGTTTGACGTGGAAAGCGTGGAAGATATCGTAGGTTTGAAAATCGCGAGCGATAACCACTGTTTCGGGTGCACCGCGGGCAGTGGAAGCTCGTGCGGAGGCGCAATCGCATAGAACAAAAAGTGTATTTAGCGCACCGTCGTATGGTGTGAATGGTGGAAACTACTACCAAACAAGAAGAACAATCATAATAAGTAATAGCAAAAAATGGCAACAGTTCGCAACAGTTCGCGTCTCGTCTTGTCGTGTGTAATATATAATAAATAGATATATATATACTATTCACGCCACTTTCGCACCCGCTTCAACAACTTATACAAAAACACAAGTGGACGCTGGTTTGACCGCAAAGTTAGACGCGACAACATACGATACTGGAATTGCGTATATATATATCTTTCAAATTGTCTTAAAG
>Ga0257106_1000333_pt1 | contig 29216 bp, 29 predicted proteins | sample LP_taG_3_FD_190177 | JGI IMG/M metagenome (GOLD analysis project Ga0257106, IMG submission 190177) | Marine microbial communities from Northeast Subartic Pacific Ocean, Canada - LP_J_2011_P26_10m | ecosystem: Environmental > Aquatic > Marine > Oceanic | place: Canada: Northeast Subartic Pacific...
CCCTGATCTCTTTCCCAATCTCTTTTTTTAATATCTTGTCTTTGATCACGTATTTTCTTTCCTTTACCAGTAGCAATATCACATTTGATGTGATTTTCTTTCCAATACATTGAAGTCATTATTATTGTTAGACTTTTTTCATTTTTTAACTTTTGAAGCTCTGATATCTCCCTTTTCTTTAATAATAGTTTTCTTGTCCTTAGCGGGTCTACATTAAAGTCTTTCAAGGAAGCTGGTGGATCAATTTTAATCCCAAATAACCATGCCTCATTTTTTTTAAAAGTAACATAACTATTTTTGACATCAATCTTCCCATTTCTAAGAGATTTAACTTCCCAACCTTCTAAAACAATACCAGCTTGAAATGTTTCACCGAGTATATAGTTCCTTGATGCAGTTTTATTCTTTACAATTAGGTCAGGTTTATCTTTGGACATATCATTATTATGTCCTTTGATATGCCTAAGGCAAGAAAAAAAATTAAATAAACATGAATATTAATAACTTTAAATCAACCTATGGATATATTGGCTTCCTTCCGTTTGCCTTATTTTCAATTATTCCTTGGGTTATTGGTGGAAATATTTCTCAAACTGCAATCATATTTCAACTAGCATATGGCTCTATCATCATCACCTTTCTTGGAGGTATGGCCTGGGGGTGGCGAGACGACCAAACGAATCAAAAATTTAATTTATCAATAGGTATTTTATACAGCCTAATTGGTTGCTCTATTCTTTTACTAACTTATTTCAATCAAATTCTTTTGGCACTTATAATCTCAGTTCTTAGCTTTCAATCTTTTTATTACTTTGAAAAATCAACTGAGGATTTTACTGCAAGAGATGAAGAGTATAAAAAATTTAGAAAGATGTTATCTTTACTTGTATCAATAAGTTTTTTGATAACATCTGCGTATTGGATAAATCCCTACAGCAACCCTTTAACCTAATAAAAAATTATGGAAATACAAAAGCAACTTAAATCACACGGCGCATGGATCGGAAAATGGACTTTCATTCTGGCTGCAACTGGCTCAGCAGTTGGACTTGGAAATATTTGGGGTTTTCCTTATAAGGCTGGAACCAATGGAGGAGGAGCATTTGTTCTTATCTATTTGGCATGCATATTAATGATCGGAGTTCCTATAATGATAGGCGAAATAATTCTTGGAAGAAGTTCAGGAAATAGTCCAATCAATGCAATGAGAAGAATGGCTTTAGCATCTAACACATCTTCATCTTGGCAAATAATAGGATGGAGCGGGATTACAGCAGGAATTCTAATACTTTCTTTTTATAGTGTTATAGCTGGTATTTGTTTCAATTATATTCTTATATCTGCAACATCATCTGGAGCTATGAGTGCATCGGATCAATTTTCAGAAGTAATATCTTCACCTTTAAACCTTCTTTTTTGGCATACCTTATTTATGGTAATGACGGCATTAATTGTTTCAGCAGGAATTAAAGATGGCATTGGAAGAATGGTAAAGATTCTTATGCCAATGCTCGGATTGCTGATGATATTTATGGTTGTATATTCAATGATTAATGGAAATTTTAGTCAGGCAATGTCATTTTTATTTGCTCCTGATTTTTCAAATGTTGATGCTAATACTTTCCTTCAAGCCATGGGCCAGGCATTTTTTAGTTTAAGTCTTGGAATGGGATCAATAATGGCTTACGGAGCTTATATGCCAAAAGATCAAAATGTAGTGAATACGTCTTTTACAGTAGCTTCATTGGATACCCTTGTTGCAGTATTAGCCGGTCTTGCTATCTTTCCTATAATTTTTGCTTTTAATTTAGAGCCAGGTACAGGTCCGGGACTGGTCTTTGTTTCTATGCTAACAGCATTTAATCAAATGACATTTGGTTGGCTTATCGGCCCCTTATTTTTTACTTTATTATCTATAGCCGCCCTCAGCTCATCTATATCTCTGTTAGAGCCAGGTGTTGCTTTTTTATCTGAAGAAGGATACTTGTCAAGAAAAATGGCAGCTGAGTTGCTATCATTATTTATCTGGATTTTGGGTATTGGTTCAGCTTTAAGTTTTAATATCTGGTCAGACTTTAACCTTACTCCCGGAAGAAATTTCCTTGATTCAATGGACTTTATAGCCAATCAAATACTTCTGCCTTTAGGCGGAATGCTTATAGCAATATTTGTTGGATGGTTTATGAAAGAACAAATTATTAAAGATGAGCTTGGACAAATCAACCCAACTGTTTTTAAACTTTGGAAATTTTTTATTAGGTTTATAGCACCATTTAGTGTTGCTTTTGTTTTTGTATCTCAATTTTTTTAAGAAGTGGCTAAAGAAATAGAATTTAATAAAGTTCTAAAAGTAGATCATACGAAAGCGTTTGAAATAGTATCTAATTTCGAAAAATATTCTGAATTCATTCCTGGGTGTAAAGAAGCAATATTAATTAAAAAAGACGATTGTATTGAAATTGGCAGGCTTGATTTTGAGATTCTTGGAAAAGAATATTTTATAGAATCAGAGAATTCATTAACAAATAACTCAATAGAGATAAAACAACTAAAAGGACCTTTTAAAGATTTTAAAGGAAAATGGGTTGTTAAAAAAATTGATGAAGCATCTTGCCATATCTTTTTTAAGGCTGAATTCGAACTCCCATTTTTATTAAATGCGATCACACCTCAATCGTTAATAGATAAATTCTCAATAACTATAATAAATTCTTTTATAAACAGAGTTTTATGAAGGTTTTTTTCTCCTATCAAGGCAAAAAAGATAAATATTTTTTAGAATATGAGGTCTCGTCGAGCATGACTGTCTCAGAACTCATTGAATTTGAAGATATCAAGAAAATAATTTCATCTATTGATCATAAAGTTGTAATCGCTGTAAATAGTGAATTATTAGATGGAAGTTTTAAACCACTGCCACATAAATATAGGCTTAAAGAGGGAGAAAGGGTTGAGATATTGAGGCCTTTAATACAAGACCCAAAAGCTAGACGACTTAAGAATGTTTAATTATCTTCAGATAGTTTTTCAAACACCCAACTCTCGACTAACGCATCCTTATCAAACTTGATTGATAATTTGCTTTCTTGGATAACTTCCTCACCAATTTGAATGGAGTTGTAATAATCCCACCTTGTTTGATGAAAAGGGTCTTTGATAAGAGCACTGCCAAAAATGAACTGGACCTGGTCCTTTGTGAGACCAACAGAAAGTTTATCTAATTCATCTTCTTCAATAATATTTCCTTGAAGAACAGGCACATTATATGGACTAAGTGCTGCGCAAGATGCTATAACAATTAAAGATGAAAGAATAATTAATTTAGTAGTGAGTTGTTTCATAATTATTATGGATTATACTTTGTAATATCTTTAAAGTCTTAACACTTATATATTAAGACAACATAAAATCTTAAAAGTTTAAAATATGCAAAATCAAAATGAAGAGTTGAAAAAAGCAGGGCTTAAAGCCACTTTACCTAGAATAAAGATTATGGAAGTTTTGGCATCAACAGCACTTCAAGAAGAAGCACATTTTAGTGCAGAAGATATATATAAAGAATTAATCTTAAATAATGAAGATATAGGACTAGCAACTGTTTACAGAGTTCTTACTCAGTTTGAAGCCGCTGGAATGGTCAAAAAACATCATTTTGAAGATAAGCATGCAGTTTACGAAGTTATTGAAGAGCACCATGAGCATATGGTTTGTGTTGATACGGGAAAAGTCCTTGAATTTCAAGATGACCAGTTAATGACTCGTTTAGAAGAAATTGCCAACGGTGTTGGATATCAAATAGTAGACCATAACCTCGTATTACACGTAAAAAAAATAGAATCATAAACTTAGTTCAGCTCTTGAACTGAAGATTTAAATCCCAATATATATTTGAAACGGGATTTAAATATGGCTAAAGAAAAAAAATCTAAAGATATAGAACTTGAAGAAGTGCTAGAAGACAATCTTGCTCAAGATTTAGTTGATGAGGAAAGTGATGTAGAAGATATGGGGACACCTTCTTACGAGGAGTTAGTTGATAAAAATCAAGATCTAGAGAAGTCTATTTTAAGAGCTAATGCTGATTTAGATAATGCTCTGAAAAGAACATTAACTGAGGTCGAAAAAGCTCACAAATATGGAGTTGAAAAACTTTTGAGAGAACTTCTTCCAGTTATTGATAATTTAGAACATGCTCTTAGCAATCTGTCTGAAAATGCAACCGCCGAAGACAAAGAAGGTATAGAACTTACTTTAAAGTCTTTTGAGTCTGCTCTTGATAAATTTGGAATGATACCCATCTACCCTGTTAATGAAGAATTTAATCCTGAAAAGCACGAAGCTGTAACCATGGAAAAGGACGATGGTAAGAAAAATGGTGATATTGGAAATATCTTTCAGAGGGGATGGGAACTACATTCTAGAGTCGTAAGACCAGCTAGAGTGACAGTAATTAAAAATTAGAGGAAATATTATGTCAAAAATAATTGGAATTGATCTTGGAACTACTAATAGTTGTGTGGCAGTTATAGAAGGCCAGCAACAAAAAGTAATCGAAAATGCAGAAGGTGGCAGAACCACTCCATCTGTCATTGCATATACTGATAATGATGAAGTATTGGTTGGAATGCCTGCTAAAAGACAGGCAGTTACTAATCCTGAAAATACTTTATATGCAATAAAAAGACTTATCGGTAGAACTTTTGATGATGAAGTCGTAAGTAAAGATGCCGATATGGTACCTTATAAAATTATAAAAGCAGATAATGGAGACGCCTGGGTAGAGGCATCAAAGAAAAAACTAGCTCCTCCACAAGTAGCAGCTGAAGTTTTAAAAAAAATGAAAAAAACAGCTGAAGATTATCTCGGTCATGAAGTTAAAGAGGCTGTAATCACTGTACCTGCTTATTTCAATGACTCACAAAGACAAGCAACTAAAGATGCAGGAAAAATAGCAGGCCTTGATGTAAAAAGAATCATAAATGAGCCAACAGCAGCAGCTCTTGCTTACGGGCTAGACAAACATAAAGGCGACTCAACAATAGCTGTATATGATTTAGGTGGTGGAACATTTGATATATCTATTATAGAAATATCTGATGTTGATGGAGAGCATCAATTTGAGGTTCTATCAACCAATGGAGATACATTCTTGGGTGGTGAAGATTTTGACTTAAGATTAATTGATTACTTTGTTGATCAGTTTAAAGATGAATCAGGGTTTGATCTTAAAAGCGATCCTTTAGCACTTCAAAGATTAAAAGAGGCTGCAGAAAAAGCAAAAATTGAACTCTCTTCCTCAGAACAAACAGAAGTCAATCTTCCATATATAACAGCTGACAGTTCAGGACCAAAACATTTTGTTCATAAAATAACTAGAGCTAAATTAGAATCACTTGTTGAAGATTTGGTTGATAGAAGTTTAGCACCACTTAAATTAGCTTTAAGCGATGCCAAGTTATCTAAAACTGATATTTCGGAAATATTATTAGTTGGTGGTCAGACAAGAATGCCCCTAGTGCAAAAGAAAGTAACTGAATTCTTTGGAAAAGAGCCAAGAAAAGATCTTAATCCTGATGAAGCAGTAGCAGTTGGAGCAGCTATACAAGGCTCAGTCCTCTCGGGCGATACAACCGACGTTCTGTTGCTGGATGTTACACCATTAACATTGGGCATAGAAACACTTGGAGGAGTAGCAACTCCTTTGATTGAAAAAAATACAACGATTCCTACACAAAAATCGCAAGTATTTTCAACAGCAGAAGATAACCAAACAGCAGTTACTGTTCATGTTATTCAAGGCGAAAGAACTCAAGCTTCTCAAAACAAATCTCTTGGACAATTTAATTTAGCTGATATACCGCCAGCGAGCAGAGGAGTTCCTCAGATTGAAGTTTCATTTGATCTTGATGCCAATGGTATTCTTAATGTGTCAGCAAAAGATAAGAATTCTGGAAAAGAACAATCTATTATTATCAAAGCCTCAAGCGGCCTATCGGATGAAGATATTGAAAATATGGTAAAAGATGCTGAAGCAAATGCAGAGGACGATAAAAAATTTGAGGAGATTGTTAAAACAAAGAACAATGCAGATATGTTGGTTCACGCAACTCGTAAAACAATTGAGGAGTCTGGTGAAAAACTAACTGATGAAGAAAAATCTGAAGTAGAAGCAGCAGTCGTAACATTGGAAGAAGCCATAGCTTCAGAAAGTGTTGAATCAATGGAAACAGCTACAAAGACTCTAAATGATACTTTGACACCTCTTACACAAAAGCTTTACGCTCAAGAGCCTGAAGCTGGATCTGAAAATCAAAATGATGAGGCTTCAAATGATGCCTCTGAAAATACAGTTGATGCTGAATACGAAGAAGTAAAAGACGAAGACGATAAGTAGTTTAATTAAATGTCAAAGAGAGACTATTACGAAAGCCTAGGAGTTTCTCGAGACGCTTCCGCAGCTGAACTTAAAAAAGCCTTCAAAAAAAAGGCAATGAAGTATCATCCTGATAGAAATCCAGATGATCCCAAAGCTTCTGATAAGTTTAAAGAGGCCGCTGAGGCTTATGATGTCTTGTCAGATTCGCAAAAAAAATCAGCATATGATCAATTTGGCCACTCAGGAGTCGAAGGTATGGGCGGCGGTGGGCCAAACTTCAATGATGTAAATATAAATGATATTTTCGGCGATATTTTCGGCGATGTTTTTGGAACAAGATCCTCATCAAGAAGAACTAGACGAGGTTCAGATCTTCAATATAATTTAGATCTGTCTCTTAAAGAAGCTGTTCTTGGTATTCAAAAGAAAATAAAAATTCCATCCCATAAATCTTGTAATGATTGCAATGGGAGTGGTGCTGCTAATGGTTCAAGTCCTTCTGTTTGTTCCAACTGTAATGGGGCAGGTCAGGTTAGACTTCAGCAAGGATTCTTTTCTGTTCAACAGCCTTGCTCATCTTGTTCAGGCTCTGGTCAAATAATTAAAGATCAATGCAAGCCGTGTCGAGGAGTTGGCGCCACCAAAGAAAACAAAACTTTGTCAGTAAATATACCCTCAGGTGTCGATAACGGAGATAAGGTAAGATTAACAGGCGAAGGTGAATGGGAAAAAGGAGGACAATCTGGTGATTTGTATGTTGCAATCAGAGTGATCGATAATCCTATTTTTGAAAGAGAAGGTAAGGACTTATATATAGAAGCACCTATTCCATTCGAAACATCTATTCTTGGCGGCTCTATAAAAATCCCAACATTAGAAAGTGTTATATCTTTAAAAATTCCTACCCAAACTCAAACAGGTAAAATTTTTAGAATTAAAGGAAAGGGGGCTTCGGTAGTAAGAGATAGCAGAAGAGGTGATATCTTATGCAGAGTAATAGTAGAAACTCCATCTGACTTAGATCGAAAACAAATAAAATTATTAAAAGAATTTACCGATTCACTAACTCAAGCTAAAAATTATCCAGGCACTGAATCTTTTATAAATGCATCTGAAAAAATAAAAGAATAATATGATTAATGTTCTTATAAATGGGCTATCAGGAAAAATGGGCTCATCAATCTTTGATGTTTCAAAAAATCACAATAATGTTTCGATATTAGAAAACAATGATATCTCTAATGCAGATGTTGTTATAGATTTCTCTAGACCAGAATCAACTTTAACGGTACTCCATAAATGCATTGATTTAAAAAAGCCTTTAGTAATAGGTACTACAGGCTTTAATAGTAAAGAAATTCAAATAATTAAAGATGCATCACAAGAAATACCAATATTACTTTCCTACAATATGAGTAAAGGTATTTTTATACTAAAAAAGTCGATTAATGACTTCTTATCTCAAAATGATTCTAATCTTTCATGCTTAATAGAAGAAACTCATCATAAAGAGAAAGTTGACTCCCCTTCTGGGACGGCAATAGAATTAAAAGAATTAATAGAAAATCACGATCTTAACAATAAAATTTCATCGATAAGCATTAATTCATCAAGAGTTGAAGGTATCTTTGGTGTTCATAAAATTATTTTTTCAAATGATATAGAGAGCACTGAATTTAAGCATGAGGCACTCTCTAGAAATACTTTTGCTAATGGCGCCATTGATATTGCAAAGTTAATAATTGAAAAGGACGAAGGTATATACAGCTTGGAAGATTTTTTTAATACCAAATAGCTTTAAATCATGCTTATTTTTCTATAGAATACAAAAACTTTTAACACGAAAGTTCTAAATTTTAAAGTTGGGGTGCTCTTTTGAGTCAGCTTTATAGGAACTGGAGAATAACCCCACGGAGAAATAAATTGAGTATAGTTTCAGTAAAAGACCTGTTACACGCAGGCGTTCATTTCGGTCATCAGCAAAGATTTTGGAATCCAAAAATGGATCAATATATCTTTGATACAAGAAAACAAATAAGTATTATTAATCTTGAGATAACTCAAGAGCAAATCAATGCTGCTGCCTCAAAAGTAGAAGACATATGCTCTAAAGGAAATAAAGTTCTATTTGTTGGTACTAAGAGATCTGCAAGCAAAACAATAAAAGATGAAGCTTCCGCAATTGGACTTCCTTATGTAAATAAAAGATGGTTAGGTGGAACATTAACTAACTGGAAAACCATTAGAGGGTCTGTTAGAAGACTACAGGATATTGAAGAAATGGTTTCATCAGGCAGAATGGAAAAATTAATTAAGAAAGAAGCAGTTGATATTCAAAAAGAATATACAAAATTAGAGGCAAGCGTTGGTGGCATTAAAGATATGAAAGGATTGCCCGATGCTATTTTTGTCATTGATGTTAAATACGAAAAAATTGCTGTATTAGAAGCAAAGAAAATGGGGATTCCTGTTATTGCTTTAGTCGATACTAACTCAGATCCTGATGGAATCGATATGGTAATTCCTGGAAATGATGATGCCATAAGATCTATAAGATTGATTACAAAAATTATTGCTGACTCCTGTGCAAGAGGTCTAGAATCATCAAAAGGGTATTCACCTAAAATGGATAAAGAGTCATCATCACCTGTCATCCAGACTCTAAAAAAAGAAACTCCAGTTAAAGAAGAAGTAGTTGCTGAAGAAGTAGTTGCTGAAGAAGTAGTTGCTGAAGAGGTTGTTGCTGAAGAAGCTCCTGCTGAAGGAGTAGCTGATGAAGATTCAGTCAAAGAGGAAGATAAGTAAAGATGGAAATTAAAGCAGCTCAAGTAAAAGAATTACGAGAAATGTCTGGCGTTGCCATGATGGAGTGCAAAAGAGCTTTAGTAGATTGTGATGGAGATATTGAAAAAGCACTCGATCTATTAAGATCTAATAGCGCTTTGAAAGCAGAAAAGAAAGCAACAAGAGTAGCAGCAGAAGGTGTTTTAAGAACTTTTGCTGGGGACAGCCATGCAACACTTGTAGAAATAAATTCTGAAACAGATTTTGCAGCAAAAGACGCAAATTTTATTAAATTTACTGATGATGTTTGTGAATATATTTCTGTTAATAAGGTTAATAATATTTTAGAAGTCCAAGAATCAGAAGTTGAAGACAAGAGGAAAGATTTAATCCAATCTATTGGTGAAAACATTCAATTAAGAAGACTTGAAACACTAGAATACAGTACTGAAATGAATGCAGGCATCTATCTTCATTCAGACTCAAAACTTGCAGCTGTTGTTGTTGTATCAGGTGGCGATGAATCGTTAGCCAAAGATATTGCTATGCATGTAGCAGCATTCAATCCTTTGTGTCTCTCTGAGACAGATATCGACCCTGAGGTTCTTGAAAGAGAAAAAGCTATATATATGGTTCAGGCAGAAGAGTCTGGAAAGCCACAAGAAATTATGGAAAAAATGATTGATGGGAAGCTAAAAAGATTCTTATCTGAAGTATCCTTACTATCACAAAATTTTGTAAAAGATCCTGAAATTTCAATTCAAAATCTTTTAGATAACAAAGAAGCCACTATAGTATCTTATGCAAGATTGAAAGTGGGTGAAGGTATTGAGGTTGAAACAAAGAATTTTGCTGATGAGGTAGCTGAACAGTTAAAATAAATCAATGTCTAATCTTCTACACAAAAGAATCCTCGTAAAATTTAGCGGAGAGTCTGTTGCTGGTGATGATGAGCACGGAATCGATCCAAAAATATTAGATCAAATGGCCTCATCTGTAAGTTCATGCAAGGAACTTGGAGCGCAAATTGGTATAGTGATTGGTGGTGGTAATCTTTTTAGAGGCGAAAAGCTAAATCAAGCTGGTATGGATAGGGTAGCGGGTGACCATATGGGTATGCTGGCTACAGTTATGAATGGTATAGCCCTAAGAGATTCACTTGAAAGAGCTGGAATCAAAACTAGAGTGATGTCAGCCATATCAATGTCTGGAATAGTCGAACATTATGACAGAAGATTAGCTATTCAACTTCTTGCTGATGGATATGTTGTGATATTTACTGCTGGAACAGGAAATCCTTTTTTTACAACAGATACAGCTGGTTGTCTTAGAGCAATAGAAACTCAATCCGATCTAATGCTAAAAGCAACAAGAGTAGATGGTGTTTATGATTCCGATCCAGAAGTTTATGAAAATGCAAAATTTTACCCCGAGTTATCATTTGATGAAGCCATCAATAAAAATTTAAAAGTTATGGATGCTACCGCATTAACCTTAGCTAGAGATCACAAGCTACCTATTAAAGTTTTCAATGTAAATACACCAAATGCATTAAAAGATATTATTTGCGGTGAAAAAATAGGTACGCTAATATCGTAATATGAATGAAATAATTAATAATGCTTCGGATAGGATGGAAAAATCACTATCATCCTTAAATCAGGCATTTAATAAAATAAGAACAGGAAGAGCGAATCCATCTATATTAGATGATATAAAAATAGATTATTACGGCAACTTAACAGTCTTAAATCAAGCAGCCAGTATTAGCGTTGAAGAGGGTAGGTCTTTGGTAATATCTCCTTGGGATAAAAGCTTAATTCCTGAAATTGAAAAAGCTATTATGAATTCAAACTTAGGATTAAATCCAAGCACTTCATCTGATCTTATAAGAATAAACATGCCCTCATTGACTGAAGAAACAAGGCAAGACTATATCAAGCAGGCAAAGGCAGAAGCTGAAAATTCAAGAGTATCTATTAGAAATATCAGAAGAGATGCAAATCAGGCTGCAAAAGATAGTCAAACCTCTGGAGATATATCAGAAGATGATTTAAGAAGATTGGAAGATCTTATACAAAAAGAAACTGATAAATTCATAGGCCTTGTAGAGTCAGAACTTAAGAGTAAAGAAGCTGATCTAATAGAAATATAAAGAGCCATCATGGCTAAAATAACTCAAAAAAAAACTAATAGTAAAAGTCTAGATATCGCCATAATAATGGATGGTAATGGCAGATGGGCATTGTCTAATTCTCTTAATGTAAGCAGAGGGCATAGGCAGGGCGTGCAAGTAGTTAGAGAAATTGTTGAGGAGTCAGTAAAGCAAAAAATTTCATCACTAACCTTATACGCATTCAGTTCAGAAAATTGGTCAAGGCCTAAAACTGAGATAGAGGCAATAAAAAAATTAGTCTTGAAAGCCATAGATGATCAATTACCTGAATTAATTGACCAAAAAGTAAGGCTAACATTTTTTGGAAGAATAGATGATTTTGGTAAAAGAATTGTTTCAAGAATTAAAGAGGCGGAAAGTAAAACAAATCAAGATAATATTGCCCTTAATCTCAATGTTGCTTTAGGTTATGGTGGGCGTCAAGACGCTGTTGATCTAACAAAAGAAATCTCAAAGAGAGTTCTCTCTAAAGAAATCGATGTTCTAGATATTGATGAAGATATGCTTAATAAATTCTCATGCGCTCCAATTAATAACATTGATTTATTAATAAGATCTGGCGGAGACAAAAGAATTAGCAACTTCTTACTATATCAAATAGCATATTCTGAAATAGCCTTCATTGATAAGTATTGGCCAGATTTCACAAGAGAAGATTATAGTGAATGCATTAATAAATTTAAAAAAGTGAGTAGAAGGTTTGGAAAAAGAATATAAAACAAATCTAATTAAAAGATCAATTACGGCAATGGCAATTATTGCATCAATTATTTTAATTATATTACTTCAAAACTTTTGGGTTTTTTCAATAATGATTTCTTTAATTTGCATTCTTGCATTTCATGAATGGATTAAAAATAATTTTGAAAGCCGTTATTATTCTGGACTTAGCTTAATATTTTTATTTTGGTTTTCTTCAATTTATTTTGTTTTTTATTTTTCATCGTCACTAGATTCTTTTCCAACTCCCTTCAAGATAACATTCGATACTCTATCTATCTATGGCATTTTTCTAATAATTATTTTTAATACTGCAATTTTTGATACCTTTGCCTATATTATTGGGTCAAACTTCGGAAAAAATTTCATTACACCAAAGATAAGCCCAAATAAAACATTAGAAGGTTTAGTTGGTGGATTGATGGGTTCAGCAATATATAGTTTTATTATCTGCTATTCCTATGATTTAAATTATTGGTTAATACCAATCTTTATTATCGGAGGTTTGTGTGCATTTGCTGGAGATCTCAAGATTAGTTTTCATAAAAGACAAAGCGGAATTAAGGATACCGGATCATTGCTACCTGGCCATGGTGGAATTCTAGATCGACTAGATTCACACCTAATTGCTACTCCAGTAATGCTTATATTAACAATACTATTATTTCCGTTGCTATGAAAAATATACTTTTATTAGGAGCAACAGGCAGTATTGGGGAAAGCGTACTTGATGTAATTGAACAGAATAAAGATAAATTAAATTTGTACGGAATGACTTTCAATTCTAATTTATCCAAAGCGACTGAAATAGCAAACAAACATTCACCAAATTTTATTTATGTAGAAGATGAAAATCATATTTCTGATTTAAAGAAATCTTTGAGCGAAGCTTCAGAAATACTAAATGGCAAGCCCAACTTAAATTTATTAATAAAAGATAAGAATATTGATGTAATTATTTCAGCAATTTCCGGTTTTGCTGGTCTCGAAACAACAATCATTGCAGCAAAAACAGGTAAAACAATATTATTAGCAAATAAAGAGAGTGTTGTTGTTGCTGGAGATCTCATATTACCGCTTGCAAAAGAAAATGGCACAACCATTATTCCTATAGATAGCGAACATAATGCAATATTTCAGTGTCTTGCAGGTGAAAATAGTACCGAAGATGTTTCAAAAATAATTATTACAGCTTCAGGTGGTCCTTTTTTACACAAGAGCTTAAAAGATCTGGTTAATGTTACAAAAAAAGAAGCTCTAAAACACCCAAATTGGGAAATGGGATCTAAGATTTCTATTGATTCAGCCACTCTAGTCAATAAATGCTTGGAATTAATCGAAGCTAAATACCTATTTAATTTACATGAAAGTTTCTTTCAGTTGGTTATTCATCCTCAGAGTATCGTTCATTCAATAGTTACCTACAGAGATGGTTCAAGTATTTGCCAAATGAGCAATCCTGATATGAGAGTTCCTATATCTCATGCATTATCTGATTCAAAAAGGCTGTCATTAAATTTCTCTGAGATAGATTTTTCATCATTGAATCTTTCTTTTTGTAGCTTTCCAGAAGATAGAAATAATTTGGTTAGTATAGCTAGAGAGGTATGCAACTCTGGAGGCTCTCTAGGAACGGTTTTTAATGCAGCTAACGAAGTTGCGGTAAAAAGTTTTCTCGAAGATAGAATTAAATTTACTGATATTTATGACATCATTTATAGAACTTTTGAGGCCATACCAATGTCTAATAATCTAAACATAGAATCGATCTATGAAATAGATAATGAATCACGCATGGAGGCAGAGAAGATGGTAAAATCCGTCACTTAAAAAATAGATTATGACTGCACTAATTTACATAGCTTCTTTCTTAGCACTTCTTGGTGTCCTCGTTACCATTCATGAGTATGGACATTTCTTTTTTGCAAGATTATTTAAGGTTCATGTGCAAAGATTTTCTATAGGTATGGGTCCTGTGGTTTATAAAAGACTAGACAAGCATGGAACAGAAATCGCTTTATCTCTTTTGCCTCTAGGCGGATACGTTTCAATGATAACGAATAAACTTATCGAGCTTGAGCCGGAAATAAAGAATCAGTTAACAGAAGAACAGGCAAAGAATACTTTTGATTCAAAGCCTAAGTGGCAAAGAGCTTGCATTATGTTTGCTGGTCCCTTGGCAAACTTTCTACTATCTATATTTATCTTTTCTATAATTTTTCTAAACACTCCAGACCCTCAAACTGTCTCTGTAATAAAAGAAGTTGATAGTTCTATTAGCTTTAAATCTTCTGATCAATTTATTCTTCCTGGAGATCAAATATCCTATGTTGACTCAACCTTAATAAGAGATCCAAAAGACTTAAATCTAGAGTTGCTATCTTATGCGGGACATACAGGGTTTATAAACTTAAATTTAAAACGAGCTGATATTGATGATTTGGTAAGTGTAAGCATATCTGTTGAAAACTTTTTACCAACTTCGGAAGCTCAATCAAATCCAATAAAAGGTCTCGGATTATCTACCGAAAATAGAATGAAGCCAATAATTGGCCAAGTATTACCTGAAGGTGCAGCAAATAAAGGAAATATAGAAGCAAACGATATTATTTTAAAAATAGATAACTCAAAAATATATTATGCTAATGATATTAGGACTGCTATATCCTCAATGCCCAATAGAAGTGTATTAGTACAAGTTTTGAGAGACGGTGAAACTTTGAAGCTACCTGTAACAATAGGGTCCTCTATAGATAGTGATGGCATAGAAATTGGAATCCTGGGAGTTTCTTTTGGAACTAGCAGATCTTTTGCCCAAGCTTTTTCAAAAGGAGTTTTTGAAACTTATAACTTAAGTTTAAAGACTCTACAATTTATTGGGAAGATGCTTACTGGAAATATGGGAACAGATAATTTAAGTGGTCCAATTGGTATAGCTCAAATGGCTGGAGATACAGCGCAAGCAGGATTGATTCCATTTATGTACTTAATGGCGCTTTTAAGTATCAGTCTAGCAGTTCTCAATTTATTACCAATTCCTGTTCTAGATGGAGGGCAACTTACTCTTCTTGGAATAGAAGCAATAAGAGGTAAACCTCTTTCTGACAGAGTGGAAAATTATATATATTCTGGCGGAGCATTTTTAGTTATCGCTCTTATGATATTCGCAGTATTCAATGACGTAGCTAGATTCTTTTAGGTGAGTAATTGAAAACATTTAAATTATATTTCTTAAGCTTCTTATTAACTTCTCAATTATTTGCCTTTGATGAATTTCTTGTAAGCGATATAAGAATAATTGGACTCCAAAGAGTTTCTACCGGAAGCATCTTTAATGTTATTCCAATTAGCGTTGGAGATAAAATAGACTCAAGAAAATCAATAGATATAACAAGATCTCTCTTTGCAACCGAACAATTCGATGATATTCAAATTGGAAAGGATGGCAATACGCTTATTATAAGTGTTGAGGAAAGACCTTCTATATCAGGTATTGAAATATCTGGAAATAAGGCTCTAAAAACTGAACAATTAATGGAGAGCTTGGATGGAGTTGGTATCAAGCAGGGTGAAGTCTACAAAAGATCTACTTTGGAAAAAGTTAAATCAGAATTAGTTCGATCGTATGCCTCTAATGGAAGATATGGAGCTGGTGTCGAAATAGAAGAAATTAAAAAGCCAAGAAATAGAATTGAAATTAATATTGAAGTTGATGAAGGTAAAAGTGCCAAGATTAAGAAAATTAATATTATTGGCAATGAAATCTTTTCTAACGAAGATCTTATAGATACTTTTGAGCTTTCCGAAGGCTCATTTTTTTCATTTCTAAATAATAATGACGCTTATTCTCGAGAAAAATTAAAAGGCGATATAGAATCTCTTGAGTCTTTTTATAAGGATAGAGGCTACTTAAAATTTTCAATAGAATCTTCACAGATTAGTCTTTCTAGAAACAAGAAAGAAATTTTCATTACTTTTAATGTTATCGAAGGCAGTAAATATAATATCTCTGATGTTGAAGTTATTGGAGATATACCTTTCGAAGAGGCCTTATATAAAGATATTATTAATGGAATAAAAGATCTGACTTACTCTCAAGCTCAAATAACGGCAATTGAAGAATACTTCAAAAGTATTTTAGGCAATCAAGGTTATGCATTTGCTGAGGTTTCCGGTAATCCAGAAATTGATGAAGAGTCACAGAATGTAAAAATGATTTTCCAAATAGAACCTGGAAAGAGAACCTACACAAGAAAAATATTATTTACTGGTAATAATATTACTCAAGACCATGTTCTTAGAAGAGAAATGAGACAATTTGAAGGAGCTTGGTCATCTGATAACAGCATAGAAGCTGGAAAAGTTAGATTAGAAAGATTGGGTTATTTTAAAGAGGTTAATGTTGAGACCATTCCAGTTCCTGGCACGGATGACCAAATTGATATTTCATATTCAGTTGAAGAAGAGTCAACTGGGTCAATTGGAGGAAATGTTGGTTATAGTGATTTTGGTTTGATGCTTGGCTTTAATCTTCAAGAACAAAACTTTCTTGGTACTGGAAATACAGTAAGTATTGGGATTAATAAAAATGTCTATAGTGAGACTTATAATTTAGCTTTTATGGATCCTTATGCCACTAAAGACGGTGTAAGTCTTGGATACAATATGTATTTTAGAGAAACTGATTATGGTGAATTTAGAGTTGCTAATTACTTAACTAACTCAAATGGAATTGGAGCGCAATACGGTTATCCAATTTCAGATACACAAAGACTTAGTCTGGGCTTAACATATGATAAAACAGATATAAGTGTTGGTTCTCAGCCTGCTAGAGAGATTTATGATTTTGTTAGTTCTGAAGGAACTATCTATGAAACGCTAAGTGCTTCTTTGTCATGGCAAAGAGTAACATTGAATAGGGGAACATTCCCTACTAATGGGTCCTCCTCAGCTTTAAGTTTTTCTTCAACAGTTCCCGGTAGTGATCTAAATTATTATAGACTCAATATCAGACAAAAATATTATAGACCCTTGACCGAAACTCTAGTTTTTGGATTTAGTGGAGAAATTGGTTATTTAAAAGCTTTTGGTGACACAACTGAAACCCCATTCTTCCAAAATTTCTATGCTGGCGGGCCAAAATCTCTTAGAGGTTTTGAATCTAATACTCTAGGTCCTAGGAGCACAGAGGCCCCGTGTTATGAATTTAATTATACCGATGGTACTTGTCCAGATTTACTAGATACAGATGGCGATGGTATTCCGGATGAGCCTTACTACAATCCTTATGCTAATTCAGAATACAATCAAAGAGTTTCTATTGGTGGAAACATCAAAGTAGAGGGCAGCATGCAGTTAATCTTTAGATTGCCATTTATTGAAGATCAAAGATCAATGAGATCTGCACTCTTTTTTGATTTTGGAAATGTTTTTTCCGATACATGCAAAGAATACCAATTTAATTGCGCTAAACCATCGATTGAAGACCTTCGTTATTCTTATGGAGTAGGAGTGACTTGGATTACTGGCTTTGGCCCTATGAGTTTTGCAATATCAAAACCAACTAATGCAGGACCATTTGAAGAAACCAAGGAATTCCAATTCACTGTAGGCAATGTATTCTAATTAATATAAAATAACTCACACCATTAAGGGGTAATTATGAAAAATGTATTTAAATTTAATTTACTGGCAGTCTTATTGCTTTCGTTCCCAGTACTAGCTGTAGACGGATTAGCTGTTATTGATATGAGAACTGCTGTTTTAACAACTCAAGCTGCTGCTGATGCATTTAAAGCATTAGAAGAAGATGCGGATTATTCACGTAACCTAGAACAAGCTCAGTCTCTTCAAGCTGAAAGACAGGCTATGGCTGAAAAACTTCAAAAAGATCTTGAAACATTATCTCAAGAAGAAATTGCTAAAATGCAAAGAGACATCCAAGACAAAGGAAAGGATCTTGAATTTCTTGCTGGAAAAATACAGCAATCACAAGAAGAAACAGCTCAAGCTGTATTTGCTCAAAGTGGACCAGCAATGCAAAAAATTATTGGGGAGCTAATACAAGCTAAACAAATTAAAGTTCTATTACAAAAGAATGAATCTATTTTATTTAGTGATCCCGCTCTAGATTTAACTGATGATGTTACTTCAATGTTAGACGTAGCTGCATCTGCTGAGGCTAGTACTCAGTCTGAGTAGTAGTGTCTAAAGAGAAGAGTTATACATTAGCTGAGCTAGCAGAATATACAAATTCTAAAGTTATTGGCAACAGCAACGCTGTTGTTAATAGCTTAGCAACGATAGATGATGCAAATAAAACATCTATAACTTTTCTTTCAAATTCAAAATATAAAAAATTTTTAAAAAACACCAAAGCTTTAGCAGTTATTGTGCATGACAGCTTTCAAATAGATGATGATTTAAATTATCTTGTATCATCTGATCCTTATCTATCATATGCCAAGCTTAGTTCCTTATTTAAGACATCTTCATTTGAGCTAGATACTCATTCTATTCATCCATCAGCTGTTATATCGAGCGAGTCTATAATAGGTAAAAATGTCTCAATAGGTGCCAATGTATTTGTAGGGCCTAATTGTATTATTGAGGAAAATGTAATTATTAAAGCAAATGTTTCTGTAGCTCAGGATGTAAATATTGGTAAAAATTCAATTATCCATCATGGTGCTGTCCTTGGCTCAGATGGTTTTGGTTATGCTCCCACTAAAAAAGGCTATGTAAAAATAGAACAGATTGGAAAATTAATTATAGGCTCAGATGTCGAAATAGGTTCGGGGTGCACTATTGATAGGGGAGCTTTAGGTAATACAGAGATTAAAGATGGAGTTAAATTAGATAATCAAGTTCACGTCGCACACAACGTTGTACTTGGAAAGAATTCTGCAATTGCAGCATGTTGCGCGATTGCTGGATCAACTGTAATAGGTGAAAATTTCCAAATGGGTGGTCTTTCTGGTGTTTTAGGACACCTCAATATATGTAATGACGTTTCGATTGGAGCGCATACGTTAATTACAAAAAGTATTAAAGATTCTGGTAATTATGTAGGTATAATGCCTGCTCAAAAACATCAAGATTGGGCAAAATCATCAATCTTTATTAAAAAGAGAAAATAAATAATGTCGACTTATCTAGAAGAAATTAATAAATTCTTACCACATAGAGAACCTTTTTTATTTATTGATGAGGTTGTTGAAATAGAATTAGGAAAAAAAATTCATTGTATAAAAAGAAACTCTTCTAGTGAGGATTATTTTAGAGGTCATTTTCCAGGAAATCCTGTAATGCCAGGTGTTCTTATTTTAGAGGCGCTGGCTCAAGCTTCGGGAATATTAGGCTTTAAAACAATGGACAAAATTCCTGAAGAAGGTTCTATATATGTTTTTGCTGGTGTTGACAAAGCAAGATTTAGAAAGAGAGTTGGTCCTGAAGATGTCATCAATCTTTATAGCGAAGTTGTAAATGAAAAAAAAGGTATCTGGAAATTTGATACTAGAGCTGAAGTAGAAGGGCATCTTGTTTGTTCAGCTACAATATTATGTGCAGATAGGAAAATGTAATGAATATTCATCCTTCATCAATTATAAGCTCTTCTGCAAAAATAGATTCTTCTGTAACTATTGGCCCATTTTGTATTATTGGAGATCATGTAGAGATTAAAAGTGGTACATCCATCTTGAGTCATGTTGTGATCAAGGGTCCAACTGTTATTGGCAAAAATAATATAATTTATCAATTCTCAACTATTGGAGAAGATACTCCTGATAAGAAGTATCAAGGAGAAGATACTAAACTCCTAATTGGTGATAATAATATTTTTAGAGAAGGAGTTACGGTTCATAGAGGGACCATTCAAGATAAGGGCGTAACTAAGATAGGAAATAATAATTTACTTATGGCTTATACGCATATTGCGCATGACTGTGTTGTCGGAGATGATAATGTGTTTGCTAATAATGCAGGAATTGCTGGACATGTCACGGTTGGCAATTCATTAGTAATAGGTGCTTTAACTACAGTTCATCAATTTTGTATACTCGGTGATCATTCATTTATCGGCATGAATACATCTGTAAATATGGATGTTCCAGCTTTCGTGAAAGTTGCTGCTGATCCTGCAAGAGTTATTGGTTTGAACTCTGTTGGCATGTCAAGAAATAATATTTCTGATGAATCAATAAGCCTTCTTAAAAAATCATATAAAGTTGTCTATAAAAGGGGCTTGAAATTAGAAGATGCCATGAAAAAACTTGAAACAATGTATTTAGAAACCAATGATCCTTCTTTAAGCATATTTATAGAATCAATTAGATCGTCATCAAGAGGTATTCTTAGATAAGTGTCTGGCAATGAAGCTATTAAAATAGGTATTGTTGCAGGCGAACATTCAGGTGATAGGCTTGGTGCAGGGATAATAAGAGCATTAAAATCTTCTGTTAATGTTGAGCTATATGGAGTTGGTGGGCCTGAGTTATCTGCAGAGGGTCTTAATTCAGAATTCAATTTTAAAAAACTACAAGTCATGGGATTAATAGAGCCTCTAATGAACTATAGGGAGCTAAGTAATTTAAGAAAAGACTTAATTAAACTCTTTCTTGAAAATGAAATAGATTATTTTATTGGTGTTGATTCGCCAGACTTCAATATGGCTATTCATAAAAAAATGAAAATAAAAAATTCTGCTAAAAATATTCAGTTAGTGAGTCCTTCAGTTTGGGTTTGGCGACAAGGAAGAATCAAATCTATACAAAAATATATAGACCTTACTATATGTCTATTTAGCTTTGAACATGACTTTTTTCAAAAAAGAAATCTTCACAGTATTCATTTGGGCCATCCTTTTGCAACACTGAAAAAAATAGATAAGGATGAAGTTATTAAGAGTTTTAATTTAGATATAGATAAAAAATATATATCAATCCTCCCAGGAAGCAGAAGATCAGAATTAAAAAATATGCTGCCGACTTATATTAAGTTCATACAAATCCATTCTAAAAAATATCCTGATTATAATTATTTGATACCAGCAGCTGATTTGCCATCTAAAGAGTTTATTGAGGATTCCATTCCTGATGATATTCCTTTTTCAATCGGAGTAAATTGCTCAAAAGAATTTCTATCTATATCTGATTTTTCAGTAGTTACTTCAGGAACAGCAACGCTGGAAGCAGCTGTACTAGGATGCAGCCCAATTATTTGTTATAAAACTAATGCAATTAACTACTCTATTATTTCTAGAATGTTAAAAGTAAAACATGTCGGCTTACCAAATCTCCTTCTAAATTCTAGGATATATCCTGAACTAATACAAAAAGACTGCTCAGCAGATTCCATACTTATTGAAGCTGAGACTATGCAAAATAACAGAGCTGATAATAATCATGAAAGACGCATAAGAGATTTATTATCAGGAATAGGCTATGAAGAGGCTGCATACAAAATTACATCACTTTAATGCAAGTTATAGCTGGTGTTGATGAGGTTGGAAGGGGTTGTCTTGCTGGACCTGTTGTTGCTTCAGCTGTAATACTTAAGAAAAATATCTTGGGATTAGATGACTCAAAAAAACTCTCTCCAAAAAAAAGAAAGGAACTCGCTGAGATCATTATTGAAAATTCTTACTTTTCCTATGGTTTTGCTTCCCAGCAGGAAATAGATGATATAAATATTCTTCAGGCTTCATTATTGGCTATGAAAAGAGCTATACTAAATTTAACAGTTAAGCCTGATAAAGTTCTTGTAGATGGCACTCATAAGCCAAATATAGAACTTCCAGTTCAAACAATTATTGGCGGAGATTCATTGATTGCAGAGATAAGTGCTGCATCAATAATTGCAAAAGTTTATAGAGATAACTTAATGAAAGAAATTGATAGTAATTACCCTAATTATGGCTTCGCCAAACACAAGGGTTACGGGACTAAATTTCATTTAGAAGCAATTAAATTACATGGACCTTGTTCTATTCATAGAAAAACTTTTAAAGGCGTAATTTAAGTTTATGAAGGGTTTCTCTCATCTACGGGTTTCTTCTGAATATAGTATTACTCAAGGCTTGTTAACAATTAATCAAATTGTAGATAGTGCTGTCAAAAACGAAGTTCCTTCCGTAGCGCTTACTGATAAATCAAACATGTTTGGCCTGGTTAAATTTTTTAATAAATGTGAGGCATCGGGGGTTAAACCAATATCAGGATCTTCTATAAAAGTAATTTTTGAAGAAGATGAACAGTCACATGAACTACTTTGCTTGGCTAAAACTAATAATGGCCATAAAAATTTAATGAAAATTATTTCCTCAGCACATAATAATTATAAATATCAAAGTCCCATTATTGATTTCAATGATCTTGCTAATTTGAAGGATGATATTGTTGTTATTTCAGGAGGAAAAGATAGTCATATTTTTGAACTCTTAAAAAGAAATAAAATTGATGATGCTGAAAGAAAAGTAGATCAATTCCTTACAGTCTTTAAGGATGATTTTGTTTTAGAGGTTCAAAAAACCAATCGTGTTGATGAGCTTGAATACTTTTCTAACATAATTCCATTATCATCAAAAAAAGGTATCCCCTTAATAGCTACTAATGATGTTTTATTTAAAAATGAAGATGACTTTGATACGCATGAAACCAAGGTTTGTATTAATACTGGAAAGACACTTAACGATCCTAATAGAGAGAAATCTTTTTCACAGGAACAATATTTTAAATCTCCACTCCAAATGGAAGAGCTATTTAAAGATTTTGATGAGCTAATAGAAAATACAAATGAAATTTCAAAAAAATGTAATGTATCAATCCATACAAAAAATTATTTTTTACCAGAGTATCCAGTTCCAGAAAATCATGACTTTGATTCTTTTCTTGTCGATCTCTCTAAAAAAAGATTATCAGAATTCACTAAAGAATTTTCTAAAGAAAAAGAATCGGAATATACAAAAAGGCTAGATTATGAATTAAACCAAATCAAAACAATGGGTTTTTCAAGTTACTTCTTGATAGTTTATGACTTTATTCAGTGGTCTAAAGATAATGATGTTCCAGTGGGTCCAGGAAGGGGTTCTGGAGCTGGTTCCTTGGTTGCTTATGCTCTTGGCATAACGACTCTTGATCCTATTCATCATGGCCTTCTTTTTGAAAGATTTTTAAATCCTGAAAGAATTTCAATGCCTGATTTTGATATTGATTTTTGCATGGAAAAAAGAGATAGCGTTATAGAGTATGTTAGTAATAAATATGGCTCTGGTGCTGTATCTCAAATTGCTACTTTTGGAACAATGGCGGCAAGAGCAGTAGTTAGAGATGTTGCAAGGGCATTGGGTAAACCTTATGCAGTAGGAGATAGAATTTCTAAAATGATTCCATTTGCTCCTGGAATGACATTGGATAGAGCAAAAGAAGAGCAACCTGTTTTTGCTCAAGCTTCAAAAAATGATCCTGAGGTCAGAGAGGTTGTTGAACTAGCATATAAATTAGAGGGAATAGCAAGGAATGTAGGTAAGCATGCTGGTGGAGTTGTTATTGCTCCTGGAAGCATTTCAGACTTTTGCCCTGTTTATAACGATAGAACATCATCATCAGTAATGACACAATATGATAAAGATGATGTTGAAAAGATTGGATTGGTAAAATTTGATTTTCTTGGCTTAAGAACTCTTACTGTGATTGATAGAGCAGTAAAATCAATAAATTTATCTAAACCAGATGAATCACCTATAGATATAGATAAAATTCCACTAAACGATCCAAAGGTTTTTGAATTATTATCATCTGGCAAGACCATGGCTATTTTCCAGCTTGAATCCACCGGAATGAGAGCTTTAATAAAAAGTTTAAAACCAACCAAGTTTGAAGAAATAACAGCATTATTGGCTTTATACAGACCGGGTCCGTTAAATTCAGGGATGCACACCACCTTTGTTGACCGAAAGCATGGAAAGATACCAGTTGTGTATCCTCATGAGCTTCTCGAACCTGTTTTATCTGAAACATACGGTGTAATTGTTTATCAAGAGCAAGTCATGGAAGCTGCTAGAGTGCTTGCAGGATACTCGATGGGTGAAGCAGATATCCTAAGAAGGGTAATGGGTAAAAAGAAGATAGAGGAAATGGAAGAACAAAGAGAAATATTTATAAAAGGATGTGAACAAAAATCAATATCTGCTAAAAAAGCTGAAAAAATATTTGAATTGATAGAGCAATTTGCTGAATATGGTTTCAACAAGTCTCACTCAGCTGCATATGCAGTAATTTCATATCAAACAGCTTACCTAAAAACATACTATCCAGAACATTTTATGTCTGCTGTTTTATCTACAGAATTAGGCAACACTGATAAAATTTATGCTCTTATACAAGAATGCAAAAGAATGGGTATAAAAGTATTAAATCCAAATATTCTTTCTAGCAATAAAAGATTTCTTGTAAATGCGAACTCAGATATTGAATATGGACTAGGTGCAATTAAAGGAGTTGCTGATTCTTTTATTAAACATATATGCGATAAAAGAAAATCAATAGATTTTAAAGATCTTTGGGATTTTTCAAAAAAAACAGATATCAAATTAGGCGGTAAAAAATCTTTAGAAGCCTTATCTCAGTCGGGAGCTTTTGATAGCATTGCGCCGTCAAGGACTGTTGCGATTGCATGTGTAGGAGATATGTTAAAAGACGGAACCAATAGTACTTCAGGCCAAACTATAAAAAGCGGTGATTTGTTTGCCGCAATGGATCAGGATTTTGATCCTTATGAAAAATATAATAATATTGGCGAACTTCCTTTAAGTGAACTGCTAGCTTTGGAAAAAAAATCTCTAGGATATTATCTATCAGGACATCCAGTAAGTGCGGTTGATAATAAGGTAAGCCCTCTTAGATCTAAAAAGATATCTGATTTAAATAATGATACAAAAAAAGCATCCTTAGTATGCTTGATGAACAGTGTTAGACAAATAAAAGATAAGAAAGGAAACCCTTTAACTTTTATAAATTTTGATGATGGGACTGGAGTAATGGATGGTGTTGTAACAGGTGATACTCTTGAATCATGCCATAGCATTCTTAAGGAAGGTCAAATGCTTGTCCTTAAAGGAACTATAGAACTGGACGACTATAAATCAAAAGAATTAGGCGATTCAATGTTTAGAATGCGAGTGAAAGAAGTGCACTCTCTCGATTCAGAACTTAACAAAAAAGTAAAAGAGATTACGATTAATATCGAAAAATCTGACTTGATGTCTCTTGATGACTTCTCTGAAAAACTTGAGCACATAGGTGATCATTTCTGGAAAGATGGTTGTTGTAAATTATTAGTGAAAGTTATAACTAATAATTCTGAGGCTATAATAGATACTGGTAATAAGTTTGAATTTGAACCAACATTACTAAATCTAAATTATTTAGAAGAGGTGTTTGGTAATCAAGCTTTAGAAATTTAATAAATAATAAATAATAAATAATAAATAATAAATAATGTCAGATCAGAAAAATACATCGGATGGATATAATCCTGGCAAAAACATATCCGAAGATCAAAAATTTTTAGATTTTGAAAAACCCATACAAGAAATTTCTGAAAAAATTAGTGCTCTAAAAAATGCGGCACTTGATAATCCAGAAATAAGCAGTCAAATCCTAAATCTAGAGAAAGAAAGAGACGCACTTACAAAAAAAATATACTCTAAAATATCTACATGGCAGACAGTTCAAGTAGCAAGACATCCTCAAAGACCTCATACGTTAGATTTTATAAAAAGAATTTTTAAAGATTTTGACGAACTTCACGGGGATAGACAATTTGGAGATGATGCTTCTATTGTTGGTGGTTTGGCCTATTTAGAACAAACTCCAATCATGGTTATTGGTCATGAAAAAGGGCGTGATACAGATGAAAAAGTTTTAAGAAATTTTGGTATGCCGCAACCAGAGGGTTACAGAAAAGCAAAAAGGTTAATGCAGCTAGCAGAACAGTTCTCATTGCCAGTTATAACTTTTATCGATACTGCTGGTGCATATCCGGGTGTTGAGGGGGAAGAAAGAGGTCAAAGTGAAGCCATAGCTCGGAATCTGGCTGTAATGTCTGAATTAAAAACACCTATCATTGTTATTGTTACTGGAGAAGGTGGTTCTGGTGGAGCTCTTGCAATCAGTGTTGGAGATCATGTCTCTATGCTCGAGTATGCAACTTATGCAGTAGCTTCTCCTGAAGCTTGCGCATCTATAATATGGAGAACAGCAGAAAAGGCTCCTGAAGCAGCCACAGCAATGAAGTTATGTTCGCAAGATTTAATAAAAATTAAAGTTATAGATGAAATAATCTCAGAACCTCTTGGAGGTGCTCATAGAGATTATGAACTTGTGTCCTCTAATATTAAAGAATCTATATCAAGAAATTTACTCACACTAAGTAAGTTATCTATAAAAGACTTACTAGATAAACGTTATGAAAGACTTTTAAAAATTGGCTCATAAATTTTGATCGACAAAACACATCTAATTAAAAATATAAATTTAGAAAATAAAATTTATATTGCCTTTAGTGGTGGAGCAGATTCATCTGCTCTCTTACATATGTTTGCACATCTTAGGAAAGAATACTCGATTCAAATAGAAGCCATCCATGTCAATCATAATCTGTCTAAAGACAGTAAAGGATGGGAAGATCATTGCAAATCAATGTGTAAGAGTATTGATATAAATCTAATCATTAAATCAATTCATATTAGTGTTGAAGGTGATGGGCTGGAATCAGCTGCAAGAAAAGCTAGATATGGTATTTTTTCTAATCTCCTTAAAGAAGGTGAGCAAATATTATTAGCCCATCATTCTAATGATGTGGCTGAAACATTTTTTTTAAGACTATTTAGAGGAACTGGAATGGACGGATTAGAAGGCCCTCCAGTAAGAAGGGCTGTTGGTTCAGGTTTTCTTATCAGACCCCTCTTAGATTATTCAAAGAAAGATCTTTTGAGCTATATGGATAAAAATAATATAAGTTTTATAGAAGATACCTCAAACTTTGAAATAAATCAGGATAGAAACTTCATAAGAAATAGCTTAATTCCTAAAATTGAAGAGAGATGGATCAATGCTTCGGATAGGATTTCAAATACTTCTAAATTAATCGAAAGTAGGAATATTTTATATAAAGAGCTTTTCAAAAAAGAATATGGCTATCTTGTTGGTAAAGAGATTCCTGTTAAAGATTTAAAGAATTTAGATAACGCAGTTTGTATAGAAATTATTAGGTCTTCCATTGCCATGCAAAATATTGCCATGCCAAATAAGAAAATAACAGAAGAAATATTTAAAACCTTTATCTTATCAAGACCTGGACCGAAATCAGAGGTCCAGTGGTCAAGAGCAGATAATGATCAGCAGGGTGGAAAAGTCATCTACAAAAACGGCTGTATTGTAATAACAAATAGGTAGCCTATATAATTATGTATCTCTTTTCTAAGGAATAACATGAATTTTAAAACTCTTGAATTAATTAAAAACGACAAAGTTGCAACTATTAAGCTTAATAGACCTGACAAGTTAAATGCTTTTAATGAAGACCTAATATGGGAACTTCAAAAAGCAACTTCTGAAGTGAAAGATGATGAGGCTATAAAGGTTCTTATAATTACTGGAGCGGGAAGGGGTTTTTCTGCTGGTGCTGATTTAACTGAGAGTGAATCAAGTTGGGAAGGTTCAAAAGATGCCCTCACAAGAGGTTTTAAGCCATTTTTTGAAAACATCATTACAATGCCTAAACCTGTTATAGCATCTATAACAGGGCCTGCTGCTGGTATTGGCGCAGCATTGGCAATGTCATGTGACTTAAGGGTGATGTCTGATAAGGGCTATATCCTTTCTGTGTTTAGTAATATTGCCTTGGTTCCTGATGGCGGTCTTTCTTGGTTTCTACCAAAATTTATGGGTTATGCAAAAGCATATGAATATGCTATTGAAGCTAAAAAAATTACTGCTGATGAATGCTTGCATTTTGGCATGGTAAATAAGGTTGTTGCAGAAGAAGAGCTAGAAGATAAAACTATGGAATGGGCTTTAAAGCTTGCCAAAAGATCATCGCAGTCACTTATGCATACTAAAACTCTTATGAGAGAATCTTTAAGTGTTGGTTATTGGGATACTTTTGCTAGCGAGGCAGAAATTCAAAATGATTTAACAAGAAGCCCTCAAAATTATGAAGCAGTTTCAGCTTTCTTTGAAAAAAGAGAGCCCAATTTCGATTAATGTTTAAAGAATTTTACTTAGCCCAACAATAATAGCTTCAAAAGAAGCTCTGGTGGTATTTTGATTAATACCAACTCCCCAGCTATTCTTACCGTCAATCTCTAGTTCTATGTATGCTGCTGCCTGAGCATCCGACCCTGAGGAGATAGCTGACTGATGATAGTCAGAAACTTTTATTTGCATATTTAGTTCTTCACATAACCCTTTAACAAATGCGTCAATAGGACCGTTACCAAGACCGTTAATAATTAATTCTTTAGAAGCTATCATCATTTTTAGCTCTAATTTATTAATCTCGTTTTGAGTTGATGATAAATGGCTTATATATGAAGCATTTTTCTTAGGAATTAAGAAATTGTCCTCAAATATTTTCCATATATCAGAGCTACTGACCTCTTTTCCTGTTTCTTCAGCAATCTTTTGTATTTTTTGACTCATGCTAATTTGTAATCTTCTTGGAAGTGAGACCCCATGATCTTTTTCAAGCAAGAAAGCAACTCCCCCTTTACCAGATTGTGAATTTATTCTAACAACAGCTTCATAGCTTCTTCCTAAATCAGCAGGGTCTATTGGAAGGTAAGGAACTGCCCATACAGGATCGTTAGATTCTTTCATAGATTGAAAGCCTTTTTTAATAGCATCTTGATGAGAGCCAGAGAAAGCTGTGAAAACCAGATCACCAGCGTAAGGATGTCTTGGATGAACAGGAAGTTGGTTGCAGTATTCAACCTCTCTCATAACAGCATTTATATTAGAGAAATCTAGCTTAGGATCTATGCCTTGAGTCAGCATATTTAATGCAATAGTTACAATATCAACATTTCCAGTTCTTTCACCATTACCAAATAACGTGCCTTCAACTCTGTCAGCACCTGCCATTAATCCAAATTCTGAA
>Ga0257106_1000334_pt1 | contig 29131 bp, 13 predicted proteins | sample LP_taG_3_FD_190177 | JGI IMG/M metagenome (GOLD analysis project Ga0257106, IMG submission 190177) | Marine microbial communities from Northeast Subartic Pacific Ocean, Canada - LP_J_2011_P26_10m | ecosystem: Environmental > Aquatic > Marine > Oceanic | place: Canada: Northeast Subartic Pacific...
AGGAACACGAGAGGCAAACGAGGAACGCGGACGTGTGGGAAAAAAGAAGAGAAGTGGTCAACGCGTTTGAACATCGAGCGGAGGAACGAGATCATTTCATGGAGAAGCAAGAGAGAGAACACGGAAAGTGTTTTGGAGAGTTGTCGAAGAAGTTACGAGTGGCGATGGAGAACTTTGAAAGCGCGGACGTGGAACGATTAGCGGAGATTGCCTCCAGGAAAGGGTTGACGAGAGATTTGAGGGAAGCGATGGACATGCGCAAAGCGTTGTTCGACCGTTTACGCGACGCCGAGTTGGGATTGGAGAGAAGAGAGAAAGAGAAGCGCGCAGCTGTTGAATCCAAAGGAAACGCAGAGTTAGTGTTAAACGAATCAAAACGGAGACTCACGGAGGATATTCAACCGAAACGTTTAGAACACGAGAAGCGACGCAAAACGAGCGAAGGCGAGTGCGAAAAGACGAAGCGGATGCACACGAAAAGCGAAGACACGCGCGAGATGGAAAAGAACAAGTTAAAAGAGACGAAAAAAGAGTGGGAGTACCAGAAAAGAGCGCTGAAGCAAGCCTCGGATGTCGCGCATTTGGCGAACGAAAAATTATCGTTGACGAAACAAACCCTACGCGACCACGCGAAACGCTTAGAGGCGCAGAAGGAGTCGCACATTGAAACGCTCACGCAACGATTAAAGGAAGAACGAAAGAAACAAACGGCCACTGAAAAGCAGGCTGACCTGGAAGTGAAAAGAAAGGAGTTTGAGAAGATTTTGAAAACCGCGACGAAAGCGCACGACATGGCGGAACGCGACGCCACGAGAGCGCGAGAAGAGGCGAACGAGAAATCGCGCAAATTGCAAACCATGAAAGCATTCAGGGCTGGGGCGCATTCGCAGAAACAAAACGCGGAAGAATTGTTAAAACAAAACACAGAAGCAGAAAAACGAACGAACGAAACGATTTTGCAGCACGCTTTCCGAGTGAATTGTTTGAGAAGAAAGTTTGAGAGGAAAGAAGGCGTGTTGCCGGAAGCCGGCGTCTCGAGCGAACAGTTCGAGATGTTACAAAAGAAGGTTCGAAAACTGGAAGAGACCGTGTCAGAGGCGAAAAAGGAACACGACGGATTACTCAGCGCGGAAAAAGCGGTCGAAGAAACTTTGAATAAAGCGCGATTGAGTGCGAGAGAAAGCGCATGCGAACGCGATCGATTCGAGAAGGACTGCTTGGCGAATGCGAAAAGCGAAGCGACGGCGGCGGAGAGATGGAGCAATGCGGCGGAAGATTCGAGAGATGACGCGTTGGTCGAGTTACACATCTTAAAACAACATTGTGGTAAAGAGGCGAATAAACTGTTGGAAAAAGACGATTCGTGCGATCGCTTGTTTGCAAACGAATTGACGTTGAAAGATTCGTTTCGAGAGGAGTTGGCGTCGTGCGAACGCGAACGGAAGGAGGTGGTGAATGTGAAGTTGAAAGAAATTTTAAAAGAAAAATCGATGTTGGTAAAAGTGGCGAATCAGACGGAACTGGAAAGAGATAACGCGAAGTCGAGGTACGAGAAGGTTTTGTTGGTTGCGCCTTATCCCTCGGAGACGAACGCGCGCGTCGTCGAGGACGACGGCGATGGTGGCGATTCTCAACAACAACGAAGACGACGAGAGGCAATGCACGAAACCGCGCAACAGTCCATTTTGAAAGAACAAGCAAGAATTAAAGAATTGAACGCGCTTTTATTTAGAACCAAACGCGATACCGATCGTCTCTCTGCTGCTATTGAAGACGTGGAAAAATCCAACCTCGCTTTGATGCATCGCATCCGAGGGAAGTCTTTGGAGAAATCGCCGGATGCGCTCAAACGAGAACAGAAAGTAAAAGAAGCAAAAGAGACTCAAAAGGGTGCCGAATCTCGATTACGCGACGCTGTTCGCGCGCACGATGGTTTAGATCAAGAGCTACGCGCACTTGAAGACGCGTTAGAAAAAATTCAATCGCACGCGTTGCGCTCGGCGAAGAAAAATTACGAACGCGCGATTGAAAGCGAACGGGGTAAGAAAGAACGTCTCGATCGCGCATCGAATATCGAAAAGAAGCTCTTATCATCCTTGCGTTCTCTCGCAAAGTCGAGCGCGAAGAAAGCAGACTTGGTTTTCGCGAGCGAGGCGAAGATTAAAACCATGGAAACGAGAACGGACGTCCGAGACGCGGTGCGAGTTTTACGCAACGCGATTTCCTCCTCCTCGTCCTTACCCTCCTCGTCTTCGAAGAAGACAAAGACAAAGAAACAAGAAGAAAGCACATCACCACCAGCTTATACCAATAAACACTTAGCCGTCCAAGCCGTGCTTAATGCCGCCGTGCCAGCCAGAGAAGGCACGTCCTTTGCCTCTTCTTTGAAGTGGAGCGGTAAGTACGACGACGACCAGAGTTCGCTTCATTCATCAGAATCTTTTTTGCTCCAACGAGTGTAATGAAAAAAATACGAAAAAAAGAAGCAAAAACGCTTTTTCGTTCATTTCCCCCCTCATTTTATTAACTTTCAAAGCACAAAGAAAAGAGATCTCTAAACTCTCTCATCATGTCTCAAATGGTATTCGTTCGCATCATCGTCGTCGTCGATTATTGCGTGTTGTTGTTGTTGTTGTTGTTCGCAACGCTCGTTTTTGCATCGTTTTTCCGTCGCGTGTGTCTGGCTTTTGTTCGTTGCATTTCAATTTCACAATCTCTGATCTCTGATCTCATTCTCTCTCTCTCATAAAAAACATCTAATAATGATGCGCGCTCAAACAGGACGCCATCATGGCGCAACGGTAGGACCTTTTTTGCGATCACTCGTGCTCGATATTTCCTATTTTATATTTGACGCATCGTATACTTTCGCGGCGCAAAGATCGAAGATCTCCGTTGCACAAAAAACGCATGCGTGTTCTAATTTGCCTCGAGATCTCCCTTCTTGTTTGACCAAACGAACACTGTTTCGTGATCTCATTATTCTCTCTTTCTGACAAAAACAACAGCCAAAAAGACATCGAAGAAGCCTACGAATTGCAGTGGGATTCCGGGAAAGGTTCGCACCACCCAGATTACAAGCCAGAGTCGAAAGGGAAAGACGTACACAAAGCCTCTCGGGAAACCGAGGAGTTATTGATGGCTTTGATAAAAAACGACGTGAAGTTGGTGTATAAGAAAATCGAGGAAGGCGCGGATGTGAATTTTGAGTTTGGGAGAGCGTACGGGTCGAAAGAAGGGTACACGCCTTTAATGTGCGCGTGCCACAGAGGTCGATTGGAAGCGACAAAGGCGCTGTTACGGTCCGGAGCCGATCCGAACTACAAAAATCACGTCGGCGATTTGACGTTGTTTTGGGCCATCGACGGCGGACCGGAGATGGTAAAGATTTTGTACGAGTACGGCGCAGATTTGGACGCGAGGACGGAGAAAGATTGGACACCGTTATCGTACGCGAAAGCGATGGGTAAATACGGTCTCGTAGATGAGAAAGGAATTTATCCAGAAGACGTTTTGAAGTATTACGGGGCGACGGTGTACGGGTCGGAGCCGAGGTCGTTCGGCGTGAGATCGCCGAGGGAGTCCTATAACCCGGCGGCGGATAACTTTGCGAGAGATCGTGGATCGTACCTAAGAGAACCAGAAGCACCGTAAAAAAGAAAATCTCTCTCAACATCTTACTGTAGTAGTATGAAAACATTTTATACAACTCAATTTAATATAACCCGAGTATTTTTGTCTCTCTCTCTTTGTCTTTGTCTCTCTTTTGTGTATTTAAAACCGATCGATCAACCGTCGAACGGGTTTTGTTGATCACCCCTGAGGTATACCCACGTGATGTTGTTCAAATATCGTAAAGCTTCTCTCAATGTCGCTGCTGTTTCGTAATCTTCTCTCTGTACGGCAACCTCCAAGTCGATTATTTTCTTCGCCGCGTCGCAATCTCTCTTCTCGAGAGATAAACTTTCGTTGATCTCGTCTTGGAGTTTTTGAAGGCGCGGATGTTGATATAAAGCCGTCAAGAAGTCGTCTTCCAAGTTTCCGTCTTCCATAAAGCGAGCGCTTTGCTGCTGGATAAAAAGAGCAACCTCGAGTCTTTTGAGAATTAACTGATCCATGTCTCTTCTGTAGATCGGTCCGCCTTGCCTCTTCTTCTTGGGGCTATTCTTCGCGTCTTGCGAGAATTTTAGCCAATTTTCGTAGGTTTTGAATGTTGCCACGATGAAGAACAACACATTGTCCCCGTGTTTTCGAAAATCCACCCGGTCAAATCGGTCCTCCAATTCCTCCGGTAAGTCGTCTGTAAATATAATACGACGCTTTACGTTCGGTTTTGGTGCGGAATGACCTCTTCTGTAAGACAAACCCCACTCGTGCGACTTGGAATATTTTTCCAAGACTTGCCGCGTGGCGTAAATTGGCAAATTTTTCACGAGCGTGACGAGTAAACTCAGAAGAACTTCGGAATCGTTCGGTAAATCGAATGTTTTCTGAGACTGCGGCAGAATATCTTTTCGCAAGATGGACTTAAGAATTTGCCAATCTCTCGTGTTGATTGCCCCGTCCGAGTCGACGATTTTGATCGAAAATTTACTATTGGAAGAGGAAGACGAGGGATGGCGGGCCGAACGCGTCGGACCTCTTTTTTCTTCTTCTTTCGTTATATCTTGCCACTTGGCCAAAGTCTCCCAATCCACGCGCGATAGTTCAACGGCTTCTTTCAGTATGTTTTCAAACATCGATGATATCGTCAAATTCTCGCCCGTCGTCTCGTCCTCGTCGAGTTCGTCTCCTCGCTCACACACGACCACCGCTTCGGCGTTTTCGAATCCCGCGTGGATCCTCCCTTCCCACGCGTGATACGTCATCGTTTCGTTGCTATCACTCTCTTTCTTACCCTTTTTCATTTCGTGAAAGAGCACTTCCAATATTTGATTCTTTTTATTCCCGCTGAACAGGGGTAACACGCGATCGGAACCGTCCAAAGCTCTCAACACCACCGGCGCCCAATCGAGAGAGAAATCTTCCTGCTCTTCGATCGATTTCACTCTATCGACGACGACTTTCACCAGGTGGTCTTGGTTGTTCTCTTTGTCCAACACGAAACCAGCTTTCTCCAAACCGCTGCTCTCTTTCTTCTCCTCCTCCTTTTCCTCCTCTTTCGGTGATGCACTCGTATTTTTACCCTCTTTCCCTCCACCACCACCACCAGCTTCGAACGACGACGATTCAGACGACGAAGAACTCGCGCAACGAAACGAGGAAACTTTCCCGCATACTTTTTTGATGATTGCATTCTTCTTCGTACTCGCTTTAAGACCTTTCGACGACGTAAACGACGACGAAGCTGTTGGTTTCGCACAACAAACTCTCGGGAAGAGTTCATTCTCTCCCCTACTAAAAACATTAAATCTGCTCGTCGAAATCGAAGCACTGTTGCTAAAGCTCCTCATCATCATCGATCGATCGAAACAAAGCGACGACAGAGAAGAAAAAAGCGTATATAGCTCTCTTCCAAAGAGAGAACAGCAACAGAAAGAACAACAGAAACTCTTTTTTTTTTCTATAGTCGCATGTGAATGTATCTCACATGTGTGTTGAATTGAATTCAAAAGCAAGAGAAAAAGAAGACGTTTTTAGAGAAAAACCAAAAAAACCAAAAAAAAAAAAAGCAGTCGAGAGAGAGATTTGAGACTTCACAACGAACACACGAAAGACGAACCTTTCTTTGCCTCTCTCTCATCAACAGCATCCCGCATGCCTTTAATAAAGTAACACCAGACACAAAGACTACTACGCGCACACGAATACGTGATTTATCGACGACTTTGACGAGAAAACGAGAGAAAAAGAAGAGTTTAGTAGAGAGAATTTTTCAAAATCTCACTTGACGGAAAGAAGACATTGAGTATAAACATGGACTTTTTCTTAGAGAAGTGCGCGACAAAAGCGAACAAGAACAACAGAAAAGACGACGATTCTAACACACAGTTATTTCTGGAGGATTTAGACGACGACATAATGGCAGTCATTACAACCACGACGCCTTTATCGGCGAAAGATTCGATGAAATTAGCCGATAGATTGATAGAGGTGAGTTCGGAGACGATATCGAGACGCGAAAGGGTGTTCGAGGAAAGGATGGAACAGATGGAGAGAAAGAATAGGATACTGGAGGAGAAGTTGTTGCTCATGACGACGCCAAAATCGGAGAAGAATGATGGTACTGATGATGCGAAAATGAGCAGCGAAAGAGTCGTCGCGTCGTTTACGTCGTTTACGTCGTCGCCCGAAGGCGCTGCCGAGGTACAAAAGACGCTGTTTACGACGAGACAACAACAACAGGAAACAACGACAAAAACGACGTCGAAAAATCATCATCACCTTCCATCTCACACGCCTGGGATACCTTCGATTTCGCTTTCTCCGCCGAGAGGCCAAACGATGCGCGCAGACGCGAGCGAGTTTTCGCCGCCGTTTAGTAATAGCCGTAGATATACGAACAACAACAACAATAACAACAACGACAACAACAACTTTTATAACAACAGTCGTTCGTCGCTTAGAAGCACGACTGTTACGCCTCTTTCCTTCCGCAACAAGGAAAATATATTGATGCGTAAATTAGCCGCCGCCGCGGCTTCTTCTACTTCTTCTTTGTCGTCGACGATGAAAGAAGAAAAGGATCCGCGGAAGAGCTTGTTACACGCGGCGGAACGCACCATGGCGCAAAGCGTGGACGATCTTCAAAGTTTGAAAGCCGCGAACGACGCGTTGCGCAACGACCTCGAGAAAATGAAGAAACAACGCGATGCGGACGCGGAATCGCATCGAAAAGCGTTAGCCGAATCCAACGCTGAAACGGCGGCATTGATGGAAAATTTAGAAATCTTACGAGGCGAAAAGCGCTTGTTAGAACAAAGAGACGAGAAAGTCAGAGACGACCGCGATTCGGCGATGAAGGAGTTATCAGATGTAAAGGCAAAATTTACCGCGAGCGAGTTAGATGTGAAATCGAAATATTCGGAAATAGCGCTTTTGAACGCGGCGGTTGACGAAGAGAGAGGAAAATCGAAGGCGCTCGCGGAGAAATGTACGGATTTCGAACGAGTGAAAAACGAATTGAAGTCCAAGTTTGAAGTCACAGAGAGCGAAAAGACGAAACTTTCGGAAGAAATCGAGCATTTAGGAGACGCGAACGATGCTCTGCGCAAAGAATTGAGCGACGCGCAACACGCGTCCAAAAAGGTATTCGAATCTCGCGTCGTCTCCGAGCGCGAAATTTCAGATTTGAAAGCCTCCTTGGAAGCCATGCGCCAGGAGTTGGATAAAGAAACCGAGAAAAGACACTTAGCCGAAGAGAACGTGAAAGCCATCGAAACGGTTAAAGAGGACATCGAGCGCGCGGCGAGTATCGCGCGAACAACATTTGAAAAGAAAGTCTCGAAACTTCAAACGAAAGACGGCACGTTCCAAGAAAAATTAAAACTCGTCAACGAAAAGCGAGAGAAACAAAACAACGAAACCAAAAAAGCGTTAGAGGCAATGACTCAGCAGTGTCGCCAGGCGGTTGAAAAAGCGGAAACTTTAAACGACGAGTTGACCTCGACGACGAAAAAGTTAGACGATACGAAAGCCGAATGCGCTCGATTGAAAATCGAACAATCGGAGAAAACGAAAGAGCGTTTAGACGCCATCGAACAAAGGAACAAATACGAAGAGTTATGTCGCAAGCTAGAATTAGACGTCGCTCGAGTGCCTGGTTTAGAGTTTGCCGCGGACGCCGCCAACGAGGAGGTGAAAGCGTTGAGGCTAAAACAACTGGAAGACCAATCGAAATTTTCCGACCTCGAACAAGTCGAGTTTCAATTAAGAGAGATCATCGATCGAGGAAGGAAAGAGACGCTCAAATTAGTCGAAAGAGGGAAAAAAGCTGAAGAGGAGATGCATAAGTTCGAAAACATGGCAGACGATTTGAGGTTTAAGTTGGAACAGGTGGAATTAAGCGAAGCGATGTTGAAGAAGGAGAACGAGGAGAGGAAAAGCGCGTTGAGCGAAATGAAAAACGCATCCGAGAAGTTTCAAGAGGAGAAAGAGCGGTTGGAAAATGAATTAGAACGCGTTACAACGGCTAAGTTGGAAATGGAAAACGAGTTGGCCTCGTTCGCGAATACGAACGACAACGACGACGAGAACAACATCAACAACGCTCCGGTTGCTTCGCCCGCCGGTAAAGCGGGCGGCAAAGCCGCCGTACAAAAGATTTCACAAAAACTCGCCGACGCCGAAGCTGATTTTAAATGGCTTCAAGACGAACACGAGAAACTCCACGCGCGTATGCGCGCATCGGAAGAGGCGCAGAAAGCCTCGAGAGCGACGGTCATTGCCAAGACGAAAAATATGGTCATGTTGAAGCTTCGCGGGTCGAGTTTAGAAGGTAAATTAGAGAAGGCTTTGGCGGATATCAAACGATTGGAAGATACCGTCGCCGCGAAAGCCGCAGAGATTACCGCGATAAAGTTGAAGGGCACCACGAACAGTGGTGGGAAGAGTTTCTTCGGCGGCGGTAAAAAGAGTCCGGCAAAAGGTCAACCTGAGACGACGACGTACGAAGCGAAGCGCATGAGCGGTTTCAACGCGTTTGAGGAAAAATTAGCCGTCGTCAAGCTCGAACGAGACATCGAAAGACTCGAAGAAAGTCACGCGGAACAAATCCGCGCGCTCGAAGTCGAGCTCGTAGAGACGAAACGAGAATGCGTTGAGGCGAAAAAATATGCCGACGACGTTGTCGAGAAAGCGAACGAGGAGGTCCAACACGCGCACGATCGAGAGGCGAGCGCGAAGCGGTTAGCTGAAGACGAGACGAAACGCGCGCGGTTTGAGAGAGATTCAATGGCACAAACGAAGATGAGAACGGAAGTTGCTCTAGAAAACGCGGCGGAAAAGATGCGAAAGCTCGAATTGGAGTTGGGAAGGAAACCGTCCGAGATGCCTTTGGTTTCGACGATACCGTTGGTACCGAAAACAACAGACAAGAGGACGACGACGACGACGAAAAGAAATAAAGCGATGAGAAACATTTTTCTCTCGATCGTCGTCGTTCCGATCTTTTTTATTTACTTCGTCTTGGTGTTCGTGTCGTACAGACTCTCTTCGCCTCCGAACGCATCGGACGCCGCGTACGATATTTTACCCGATACATCTTCGGAATCTGGTACGTGCTCGCGAGGTCGACACTTTGTTTCGATGTTCGAAGAAGCGTTGACAAACGCCGCCGGGATCGAGTACGTCAATCTGTGCGCATTGTCTAGTTTCTCGCTCGTTTAATGATCCTAAAAAGTGCGTTGTATTATGATATTATTACTACAGATGCTATTAGCTTTTGATGCCGAGCAGTTTCTTCGCGTCGTCTACTTTCTCTTTATTCTCCGGTCTTTTTAGGTATTCGCTCCAGTGTTCCCGCACGTTTACTCTCGACACCTCTCGTTCTTTCGGCATCGGAAGTTCTTCTTTCCCGATACTTCTCCGATGGATATTCTTGGCAGTAATAATTTCTTCTTCCGTGGCATTCCCAAAGAATACATCTTCCTCGGTCACTTCATACGGACGTTCTGGATCGCTGTCGCTGTAATCGTCCGGATTTGGATCATTCGCGAATTCGTCGTCGTCGTCGTCCTCGTAATCGTCCTCGAAATCGTCACCGCGACCTTTCGCTTTGGCATCGAGCATGGCATCTAAAGCGTTGTCTAAATCATCGTCTTCGTTGTCATCGTCATCGTCCTCTTCCTCATCTTCATCATTCCCACTCTCATTTTTTCGACGACCGGCTAACATACTCGTCGCTCGTATATACTCCGTCTCTATGATTTCTCGGTACCTCTCGTCCAAGAAACTCTTCCCGGCGTCGTGTATTTTCTTCAACAGTTTCAACGCCTTGAAATTCTTCGGCGGAAATCGTTCGTGATAGACAATCATTTGCGACGCAATCAATACCAACCGCTCTTTCAACGTCGGTAAGCTTTGCACGTCGTCCGCGTCTTCGGTCACTTTCACGCCGTTTCTGTTTTTCAAATACGCCTTTTCGAATGAATCGTCGCTAAAGCCAAACGACACGTTCACTCTCGGCTCTCCTTGGTAATTATCTCTCGGTTTGCTCCCCCAGTGTATGGTTCTGTGACTGAAAACAACCGCCTCGCCTACATCCACCGGACACGCCGTTATGTTCTGGTACGCCTTCTTATCCTTCAAACACTTCTCCAACGGCGTCTTTTCTAAATCCGTATCGTCGTCGCCTTCTGTGTACCCTTCGTCGCACTTCCGCGGTATGACGTATAAACACGAGTTTTCGCACGTCGCGTTCGTCAGAGGAATCCAAATCGTGCAATACTTCGGCGACTCGTCTTCTCGAAAACTCTTCCTCGTGTCTTTTGGCTGCCGATCTCTGTGCGGCGTAAACGCAGTCATCGTCGTAGTGTTGTTCGATTCTCCTCTTTTCTCGCCTTCTTCGTTCCTCACCCGCCACACCAACGCGTCAAAGTTCAATCGATTCTCTTTCCCCCCCGAGATTTCTTGCACGATTTTCTCCACTCTGCGAGCTAAGATCCAATAATTATCGAATATTAACGACCACGTTGGATTCAATCCGCACTTTTCGTCCAAGAATTCAATCATCTCCGTTAAATGTTGACATTCGTGTTGAAATCCACTTTTCCTTTCGTACTCTCGTTTCGAACTGAAAAGTTCATTCTCTTTCGCGGTTTCCGCGATTGATACTATCGTGTACCCGTCCTCTTTAACCCGTCTCGAGTGTTCGTGTAACAGTTCTTCAACGAAACTTTCGTTTTCGATGCCGAACGCGTGCGAGTCTGCTTTCACTCTCGCTTCTTTCGTCAACAATGAATCCAATCCGTCGTTCACTTTCAGATGAAATTCGTGTCCGATGTGATTCCAAAACTGCTCCGAGAAGATGTTTCTCGAATCGTCGCCGTCGTCGTTTTCCTCTTTAGTACGACTTAACTGTCTCAAATTCCCATCTCTGATGTCTCGCAGAGTTTGTATTCGTTTCAACTGGAGCTCTTTCTCTCGCGCGCGTTTCCCCGTCGTTTTCGTCATGGTATTTGTTGTGAAAGCATTTCCCCCTCGTTTGTCTCCAATTAGGGTGGAGAAAAAAACTCGCATGTGACATTCTTCAATATCTTCACTTTTATTTGGCGAGTTTTACGTGCCTCCTCCTCGCGATAAAGTTCGATATGCACAACACGCGCGATATTATGATGTTCGCGACGAGGAGGGGCGAGATGATGCGAAAAACGCGGTATCAGAATTTGTGGGATTTGATCGTGAATAACGACGATATTTGTTTCAAACATATTCTTCCGAGATTGAATCGAACGGATCTCAAATTCTTGTACGAGGTGAATACAGAGACGAGAAAGTTGATTAAGAGATCATCTCGCAAGGGGGAGTTGAAAGGGAGGTTTAAAGTGAAGGAGATGTCGTCGATATCGACTTTGGAGTTTGCGTGGGAGAATAAATCGTTGTGGCCGAGTCACATGAACGGTGAAACATTTTTCTGCTGTGAAGTTGCTTTCACGGATAAACTCGAGTTGCTCAAGTGGGCGCGAGAGGAGAAAAAGTGTGAGTGGGGTGAAGGGACGATTTGGGCGGCCGCATATCAAGGTAATCTGGAAATGGTAAAGTATTGCGTTACAAATGAGTGTCCTATTGATGAGTGGGCGTTTTTTTGGGCTACCCGAAACGGTCATCTCGAGGTACTCAAATACTTACGCGAGAAAACGCCTTGGTTTTGCTGGTTTTGATCTGCGCTCACGAGAATAAACACCTCGAGTGTTTACGCTACGCCGTCGAAAAGAAATGTCCGGGATGACAATTTTACACAGAAAGACTGAAGGAATTAGAGCAAAGCCAGTAAACGTTTTGTCGTTCTAAACACACACACACATACAACGCATTATTCATTCAATCGACGAACGCGCTCTCGCATGGTCATACGTCAAACCTCTAAATCGAGAATTAGGTAGAATTTTGCCTAATTTTTCTCCATTTTACGAGAGAGAAAAAGAGACCGGTTTAGTATATACACACGATATATATGCGCCAACTTGGCTACGTTTTGAGAAGAAGTCAAAGTTTCAGCAGCGCGATGACGACGACGTTTATGATGCCGACTTCTTCTTTACTCTCTTCGTCGTGTTTGTCTTCTACTGCGTCGAATGGAAAAACGAATTCAAATGCAAAACTTTTATTCAATTCTGTTTTTGTTGCAAAGATGACGACGATTCAGACGAAGATGAAGAAGACCACCGGTGGTTGTCTGCGCGCTTTGTCGTCTTTGTCTTCTTCTTCAGAAAGGAATTTGCCTTCGTCGAACTTACTTCAGGTCGCGACTGCGTTTGCGAATTCGATCGAAAGCTCGTCCAAAGCGGAGAAAATTTTACGAGATTTAGCACAAAAAATCTCGGAATCCGATCGATTATACTACGACGAAGCGAAAGAAACACTCACGGACGGAGAGTACGACTTGTTAAGGATGAAATTTGAAGCGGTGGAGAGAAAGTTTGAAGAGTTGCGAGGGAAATTTGACGACGGGATGTACGCGCGGGTAGGGAGCGGGAGGTTGGCGTCTTCGTCGTCTTTATCGAATTCATCCTCAACATCCTTTGAGTATAAGAAGTATAAACATTTGTCGCCGATGCAAAGTTTGAAGAACGCGTTTAACGCGGACGAAGTGAGAGAGTTTGACGAGAGGGTGAGGAAGAGCTTGGTTGAAGTTTTGCCGGCGGCGGCTTTGCAAAAAGTAGAGTACTGCGCGGAATTGAAAATCGACGGCGTTTCCGCGAGTTTGCGATACGAAAACGGGAAACTCGTCCGCGCGTTGAGTCGCGGGGACGGCGAGTTTGGCGAAGACATCACGAGACACGTGTTGAGTTCTTCATGTCGAGACGTACCGAGAGAATTAGGTGGAGAAGGATCGTCCTACCCTGAAGTCTTTGAAATTCGCGGCGAGGTGTACGTAGAAGAAGACGCTTTGGAAAAAGTCAACGAGAGGAAAAGTGCAAACGGAGAAACACCGTTTAAAAATGCGCGAAACGCCGCCGCAGGGGTCACGCGCATGAAAGAACAGAACGTAGACGTTCCTTTATCGTTCATTCCGCACGGTTGGGGGACAGAAGGAGGAGACCGCGCAGAATTGTTCGAGACGCAAATTGAATTTTACGAAAAGTGTCAAAAGTGGGGGTTTTCCGATTTATGTTTGACCAGGAGCGCGATTTCCTCTGATTTGAACGAACTCTTCGCGTTCCATGCGAAAACGTACGATTTAAGAGACACGTTGTCGCATAAAATCGATGGCGTCGTGTATAAAATAAACGAAACGCGTTTGCGCGATCGGATCGGCTCCGACTCGAGAGCACCAAAATGGGCCATCGCGCACAAGTTCGTCGCGGATGTTGCGATAACGACGTTGAAATCCATAGAAGTGCAAGTAGGACGAACCGGCGTGTTGACACCAGTAGCTATATTAGAACCGTGCGAGTTGAACGGAGCAACTATACGTCGCGCGACGTTGCACAACTTTTTCGAAATTGAACGCAAAAATATTCAGATTGGCCAAGACGTCGTCGTCGAGAGAGCCGGGGACGTCATTCCAAAAATTATTCGCGTCGCCACTGACGCTGAACGGATAACGAGTGAAGAAAACGCGGAAGAGGCATCATCCTCTTCTTCGTCTTTGGGAGCAGCGCTAGGTTTATCGTCATCGTCATCAACGTCGTCGTCGTCGTCGTTAAATCTGGGCGGCGCTTCTGCCTACGCCGCGCCGATGTTGTGTCCGTGTTGCAACTCGCTCGTCTCTCGAGACGCCGAGGACGGCATGGTTATTCGATGTAACGCGGGTTTGAAGTGTCCAGCGCAGAGAACCGCGAGGACGACGCATTTTGCCTCTAAAAAAGCCTTAGACATTCGCGGTTTAGCGGAAAAGCAAATCGAGAAACTCTTCGAGACGAACGCCATCGAGCGCACGTCGGACATTTTCACGTTGGAGGAAAGATTTTACGGACCGAATAGAAACGAGGAAGAAATGCCTCCTGTTTGGGCGCGTTACGAAAACCCCGCGCAAAAGAAAAAGCACGAGTTTACGAAAAACGCGCTGAACATGTTCGCTGCCATCAACGACGTGAAAACGAACGGCGTTCAGCTGGCAAAATTCATATACGCTTTAGGAATACCGTTCGTCGGCGAAGCGACGGCGAAGGAACTCGCGAAAACGTACAAAAGTTTAGACAAGTTCAAAGAAGCGGCGGAGCGTTATCACGAAACTGGGAGTAGCGCGGACGACGAAGAGAGCGACGACGACGAGAAGAACGGCATCAAAATCTCTCTCGAAGCTGTCGAAGGCGTCGGCGATATCGTCGCGAAAAGCATCGCCAACTTTTGGAGCGAGCCGAACAACGCCAACGAGGTGAAACGAATTCTGGACAACGGCGTGAAGATTCTTCCCGTTTTTGGAGGCGACGTGTCATCATCCTCATCCTCATCGTCAAGAACAAACAACAACATAAACAACAACAACAACAAACTCTCCAATTTAAAAGTCTGCATTACCGGCACGTTCACTTCGAAATCGCGTTCCGAAATCCAACGAGACATCGAACGCCTCGGCGGTTCCGTCTCCAACGCGCTCGCGAAATCCACCGATATCCTCTTAATCGGCGAGAACCCCGGTCCGAGTAAACTCGAAAAAGCGAGAGAGATTGCGAAGAGTAAAGGAAGCCGCATCGTACTCGTGGAAGGTTTCGAGCAATTTGAAAAGGACTGGTTAACCACGATGGAGGAGGATCGGGATGTTGATGATCAGGAGGAGGAATAAAGTTTTAGAAAGCACAGCATACTAGTAGCATATATAGTTTTGTAGTTAAAAGAACGGGAGCTATCTCGCGTCGTCGTCCGCTGCCTCTGCCCCCGCTTTATCATCTAATTCCTTGAACCGCCTCCACAGTTCGTCGTTCTCGCCCATGCGGCACGTGATGGAGCGCTTCGCGTAGTGCTCAGAGTCGCGTTCGATGTTTTCAATCACGTCGTCGAGAAGGAGCGCACGTTCGGCGCTCACGCCGTGTTCCACGGACACGTTCGTGAAGTGGACGTGGAAGTGATAAAACTGCGGAGGGTAGTGCACGAATATCCTCAAGCTCTCGTTCGCGAGCCCGTACGTGTTTTTGATCACCTCCCTGCCCTTTTTCGCCATCGCGCGTAACATCGGCAGGTGCGCCGCTCGCAAGTCCCGCAGCGACCGCACGTCTTTTCTGTGACACAACCCGAGACAGTACAGCTCGCACGTTGAAGGATGGTTCATCCACTGTTCTTTCGGCGTCGTCTTCGGGTCAGGGTGCGTCGTCCACTTCGGGTCCGTGTTGAGGAGAAACCCGTCGTCGTCGTCGTCGTCGTCGAAGAGCAATCGTTCGAGTTCTTTCTCTTTGTTCAAAATCTTGTGCACCCACCCTATCGCACTGGTAGGGATCGCCTCGATGTACGGTAAATGCGCTTTTTCGTACGCTTTTGGGTTCTCGCGGAAGATTACCGGTCTCTGCGCTTGGTTGCGGCTTATATGTTTCGCCAGGAGCTTCGCTTTTGCTTCTTTTGATTCATCTTTTAAACACCCGGGGTATAAGACGTCCACGGACAAATACGGGGCGAAAAACGTGTCGTCCGAATTGTTAACGGCGCCGTGGTAGTACCCGTACTCCATCCCTGAGTACGGCATGCGTTCGTAAAGCGTTATCGCGTCCGCGAGTTGGTCTAAATTGTCCAACGGTATCGGCGGTCGAGAAAGCTTTATAACGACCGATGATGATGATTCTTCTCCCTCGGTGGTTTCCTCCAATCCGGGGAAGGTGCCTAACAGCGCGACGACGTTGCCTGAGGTGGAGTCCTTGCCATCGTTGAGAATTTTCGAGGTTTTGAATCCTCGCAAGGTTTGGAGTTTATCCGGTAATGTCATCGTCCTTGTGTCATCATCCATGTAACATCATCCGTGTTGTGATGAGATTAATTGAAAATCTCTTTTCAGTCTTAGTTTAGGGTTTTAATAGTAAACCCTAAACTCATCTCTTTCAATTTTTCTCCCCCCTTTTTCCTTCCAATACGTTACTCTCATCGTATAACTGATTTACTGCAGCAGATAATATACAGAGTATTTTATATTGGTGCAAAAAGCACACACACTTACGATTGATTCATCGTCACCACTTTTGTCGTTGTTTATTACGTCGTTTCCGTTTCTGTCGTCGTCATGCGGAGCAAGTTTTTTAAAAGCGCGGAGACTTTGAAGAATGTCTTTCTTTTCTCGGGAAAGTCTTCTGTGTCGTCGTCATCTCGAGTCGTTCGTAATGAAGTCTTCTTAAACTCGAATAAGATGAACAACTTTAACAACAGGTGTTTTACGACGACTTATAATAACGCAACAACAAAAAACGCGTCTGAATCGTTTTTGTCTCCTGGTTCCTTCCCGGGGGCAATGAAACGATTGCTTTTCTCATCCGGAAGAGATTCTTCTTTTTCTTGGAACGCTTTGAAGAAGAGAGGAGGGACGACGACTACGAAAAGAAGATTCAGCGGCGCAAACTCTCAGTCGTCGGAAAAAGCCTCGAAAAAAGCCGCGGAGAACGCGGCAAAAGCAGACCAGCTTTTAAAAGCGTCGAAGAATGGTAAACTTGGTAATGGTGGTAACGGTACGAACAACTCGAACGGGAGCACCGGGAACACGGCGCCTCCCGGGGGTGGCAATAATAATAATAAGAAAGGCGGCGATAAGAAGAGTAACAACAACAACAACAACGAGGATGAGAAGCCAAAATCGTTCGCGGAGCTTTTGCAGTCGCAACAAGTCGCCGGGCAGTTAGGTTTACTTCTTTTGCTCGGCTTGGGGGTGTCTTTTTCTCGAGCCGGGCAATCGGACGCGAGAGAAATCTCGTTTCAAGAATTCAAGACGAAACTGTTGGAGCAAGGATTGGTCGATCGAATCGAAGTGTCGAATAAATCCACCGCGAAGGTTTTCTTAAAGAATAAAAGTGGAGCGAGCTTGTTGTCTAACACGAGTGGAGGATCCGTCGCGGATGGCTTCGATTCCGGAGGAAGTTTCGGAACTGCTGGACAAAATCAATTGCAACAACAACAAAATCAACAACAACAACAGAATCAACAAACGCACAAGTTTTCCTTCAACATCGGTTCGTTAGAAACGTTTGAACGGAAAATGGAAGAAGCTCAAGAACTCATGGGCGTGGAATCGTCGAAATTTGTCCCGGTGACGTACGTCTCCGAAATGTACTGGCAAGGCGAAATCTTGCGCGCGTTGCCGACGATTGCCATTTTAGCGGGATGGTTGTACTTTATGCGCAGAGGCGCGGTTGGCGGTATGGGTGGAATGGGCGGTGGTGGCGGTGGACCGGGTGGAGGTATCTTTAACGTCGGTAAAGTGACGATCGCGACTTTGGATAAAAACGCGCCAAAGGTGATGTTCAAAGACGTCGCCGGGTGCGACGAGGCAAAGAGGGAAATCATGGAGTTTGTCGATTTCTTAAAATCACCGGAAAAGTACGAAAAGTTGGGTGCGAAGATCCCGCGAGGTGCTCTCTTAGTCGGTCCGCCAGGGACCGGGAAAACTTTACTCGCAAAAGCTACGGCGGGTGAATCTGGCGTTCCGTTCTTATCTATTTCCGGTTCCGACTTTATGGAAATGTTCGTCGGCGTCGGTCCTTCGCGAGTTCGCGACTTGTTCGCCAAAGCCAAGGAGCAAAAACCTTCGATTATTTTCATCGACGAAATCGACGCGATTGGCCGACAAAGAGGAAGAGGTGGTTTCGCCGGCGGCAACGATGAGCGAGAAAACACGTTGAATCAGTTATTAGTCGAGATGGACGGTTTCGGGTCGACTCAAGGCGTCGTCATTCTCGGCGGCACGAACCGTCCGGACATTTTAGATAAGGCGTTGTTGAGACCGGGGAGATTCGATCGACAAATTACCGTCGACCGACCAGATGTGAAAGGTAGAGAGCAAATCTTTCGAGTGCATTTACAGAAAATTACGTTAGATGGACCAGTTTCGGATTATTCGGAACGATTAGCCGCGTTAACGCCTGGATTTGCGGGCGCGGACATTGCCAACGTCTGCAACGAAGCCGCGTTGGTCGCCGCGCGGGATGCCGCGGAATTCGTCGTCTTGGAACACTTTGAAAGAGCAGTCGATCGCGTCATCGCTGGTTTAGAGAAGAAGGACAAAGTCATCTCCCGGGTGGAACGAGAAACCGTCGCGTATCACGAAGCTGGTCACGCCGTAGTCGGTTGGTTCATGGAACACGCCGAGCCTTTGTTAAAAGTCTCCATCGTCCCGAGAGGTTCCGCAGCCTTGGGGTTTGCCCAATACCTCCCGAATGAAAACGTTTTAGCGACCACGGAACAGTTAAGCGACATGATGTGCATGACGCTCGGTGGTCGCGCCGCGGAAGACGTCATGCTTGGAAAAATCTCCACGGGAGCGCAAAACGATCTCGAAAAAGTCACGAAAATGGCGTACAACATGACCGCGGTGTACGGCTTGAACCAAAAGATTGGTTTACTCTCCTTTCCGAAAGGCGACAACGATTTCAAATCGCCGTACAGCGAAGACACCGCTCGAATGATTGACGAGGAAGTTCGAGAGTTAGTAGATAAAGCGTATCTGCGAACGGTCGCGTTAGTCAGAGAAAAAAAAGCCGTCGTCGAAAGTTTAGCGAGAGCGTTGTTAGATAAAGAGGTGTTGCAAAGACACGACTTGGTCAAAGTCTTGGGCGAGAGGCCGTTTAAATACGAAGGGCAGCAAAACATCGACATCTTAAACCAAGGATTTAGGGACGAAAAGTTGTTGCCGAAAACTCCCTCTTCTTCCGAAGATGCGGCGACGAATGATAACGACGAAGACTCAAAGAAGGAAGATGGCGACGCGAGCATTCCGGTGACTCCCATTCCCGTCGTTTGATTGAGCGAAGAAAAAAAGGAATTTCTAAAGAACTACGCCGCGCGGTGTATTGTACACTATTATTATATCATTATAATTAAATAAGAATTGTTATTACTACAAGCAAGAAAATATAAGAGCTACTACACTTCGTCCGCGACTTCATTCACGGTCCTCATCGGCGTCGGTGGCGGCACAATCACCGCCGCTATCCTCGAGAACAATCCTCTTCTCTCTCCTCCTCCTCCTCCTTGTTGCAACCGCTCTCTCTCCATCTCCATCATCCGCATCTGCCGCATCCTCCTCGCCTTCTTCCCCGTCGGCGTAGTCGCGCTTCCCTCGTCATCTAAATAATACTCGCTCTCTAAATCTCTCGCCGTGTTCTTCACCACCACCAGCTCCTTGTGCCCTGTGTTCACGTCCGCGTGTCTCTCAAACGCGAATCGTTTGCACTCGCCCAAGACAATCTCGCACGTCGTGAACACTTCGCACCCCTCTAACATGTGTCCTCCGCACACTTCTCCGTTCGCATCTGCAACCGCCACGTGCACGTGCATCCCGTTTTTCGCGGATAACGTCCCCGTCATGGAGACGATTTCAAACCGTTCCTCGGTCAGTTCGGCGACTTCGTTCGTGTTCGTTTGCACGGAAGACGCCAAGCGAATCTTTGCTTTTTGTAACGACCCTACCGCGGTGATTATGATGCCGGCTTGGATGTTTTTCAATTGGCAGAATGATTCCAGCTCTTTTTTCACGTCCTAATAATATTATTGTTGTTTAAAACACGCACATTAAGAGAGAGAAAGCGTCAGGAAAGAGAAGAGTTTGTGAGCGATGTCATCCGTCAAGATGAATTTGATCATCTCGAACGGATGAAAAGAGATGTTGTTAAGAGAGAGAATACTACTATAACTACCACTACTACTAAAAACAACAACAACGAAAAGCAGCAGTAGTAGTAGATGTCGTTTATAAGAACAACACAACAAAAACAAAGAGCAAAACACGCACTTGACCGGGCTTCAACCGGAACGGATGAATCTCCATCTTATTCTTTTTAATTCTTCTTTCAAGTGTGTTGTTTGAACTGTTTTTTGACGATTTTTTTGTCAAAATTTTTTTAAAGAAAAAGGAATACGATTTGAACTACTACTACTACTACTACTACTTTAATCGAATATCTGCTATGAGTATGAGTAGTATTAAACTATATATTCTTTTAGTAGTATTAAACGCGATTTAAAGCACGAGACTACTACTATATCTGCTATTGCGCGTACTTAACTAACGAAACGCCTCGGGAACGATGGTTTTTAACGACTCTTTGGCGTTGTCTTTTTTATTACTTTCGTTTTTTACGTCTTCGTTTACTTTTCCGTTCTCGTCGTTTCCAACACAGTCGTTTGCCAGAGCCGCCGCAACCCACTCGCCTAACAGCGCGTGGTAGAGCAAACCTCTCGCGCCGACGGCGGTGACCGCGAGTACTTTTTTTACCGTCGTTGATGTTTTTTTTGGGAGAAAACGACTTTGAGGATGATGATCTTGGTCGCTTTTATTAGTTGTTGTTGGAGTATCGAATTGAACGATTTTCGGGAATCTGCCGGCGGGGGTTCGCGGGCCGTTGACGCGGACGCCGTACGCGACGGTATCGATGTCTTTAATCGAGAAGAAATTCTTCTTGTTCTTGTTCTTGTCCTTGCTCGTCGTCGTCTGAATCGTCGTCGCTTTAGGGTACACTTTTTCGTTCAATTCCCGCAACAAGAAATCGATAGTTTCCGGAGTGTTTGGGAAAGAAGTTTTCGCGGCTTCCGTGGAGTAATACCCAGCTTTAGCGGCATCTCCAGGTTTCACTTTCTCGCCTCTCTCTTTTGTCGGTCCAAACATCGCTTTGGTTTTTTGAAACGGAGAGAGATAGTGCGATCCGAGAATGCCCGGCATTTCCCACGTGTCTTCTTCGTCTTCTCGAACGAAACAGTTCTCGCGTTCCAACACGAGCGCGCGGCCGGCTTGGAGCTCTAACGTCCCTCCCGCTTTTTCGAAGAGTTCTTGCTTCGTGGAGTCGTCGAGAAAGCCGTCTCGTAGAATTTCACCGCCACAACACAAAACGATAGCGTCGAACGACTCGTTCGCAATCTCCTCGAGACTCTCCACGCGTCGTTTCTTAAACGCGAACGAAACGTTCGCGTGCGCGTTTTTTGCCGCCTCGAATTCAATCAAAACTTTTAAAGCTTCCAAATACCTTTGCGCGTCCACGACGATGCCGTTTTCGACGAAAAATCCACACGAGTTGTTGTTGTTGTTCTTGTTCGCATCTTCATCTTCGTCTCCTTCTTCTTCTCCTTTGTTTCGTAATCGAAGCAAATCCACCTCGATTTCCTCCCTCTCGACAAAACGAATCGCTTCTTCTTCTTCTTCTTTTTCTTCTTCACCATTATTAGTATTCAAAACGTTCTTCCTGATGCCAATCGCATCCTTCTCCGTCCTCGCCGGTTTCAAACACCCAACCTTCCTAAACATCTTCCCTCTTTTCACGTCCCTCAACTCGCCGCTGAACCGAAAATCAATACCGCTCACGTTCAAATCCGGATCGACCATCATCTCTTCAATCTTTTGACACTTCTCCAACATCTCCAACGTCTTCGCGTACCCGACGGAACCGTACGGCATTTTTGACCCTTTCGGCGTTCTTTGATGTAACAACCCCGCGGCGATGGAGGACGCGCCGCCGCGACCAGCATGTTCGGCGGCGAACACCGTCACGTTCACGCCATCATTTTTACTATTCGTCGAACTGATGAATTCGCCGCGACTACACCGTCGTATCACGTTATACGCGCACGATAACCCCGCAAACCCCGCGCCAAGAATTGCCACGTTAAATCTCTTTCTTTCATTATCCTCCTCATACTTGCTACTCGTTTCCGTCGTCGTCGAAGATTCGTCAAACACATTTTTGTTGATGTTGATGTTGTTCCTAACTCCAACAACTCTGTTGCTTCTTCTTCTTCTTCTTAAACCGATTTGTTGTTGTCGTCCCGTCGTCGTAAAAAAACTCCTCCTCGTCGCCATCTCTCTCTTTCTCAGCGCACCTTTATGTTCTTCTTTCTTCTCGAAGAAGTATTGCTATTCCACCACGCGATCATAAACGCGGAGAAAAACATCAACAAAACGACACCAATCGCGAGATATAAGTCCGAATCTTTCCCTCCTTTCATGCGAGGAGAGAAATGGTGTTGTTTTTTCGTTCTACTCGTAAACGATTCAAAAAGTGTTCTCGGTTTTGTCGTCGTCATTATTACTACTCTTCTTCGTCGCTACAAAAAGCAAAGCGCGAGTTGTTGTCGTTGTTGTTGTGTGTAAGTAAGCGTGTTGTGTGTGTGAGAGAAAAAAGAGAGGTTGTTTTTGTGTTGTTTTTTTTCCTCAACTGTGTTTTCACTTTTGATGCAGAAACAAGAAGAAGAGAAAAAAACAAAAACAGAAACAAAAAAGATGAAAATCTCGAACAAAAGAAAAAAATTTACGCATCACACAAGTCACACAATTTTTACTCTGCAATTTATAGTATATCTACTATAAATCTACTCGCATTTATTATTAAATACTATTCGAAGAAGAGAAGTCGAGAGGAGGACGAGAGAGAGACGAGGAGGAGTTTTGTTGTCACGCCATCGTCTCTCGGTGGTCTCTCTTATCTCTCCGTATTTTGAAAGAGTTTTCTTGGGGAAAGATTTTCGTCGTCTCGTACATTGGATAATAAAGAGAAATGCGAAAATTAGTCGAAGTGTTACGTTCTTCTTCTGTATCTTCTGCACCTTCTTCATCATCTTCCGAGGATACTTCTTTTAGAAGGTTTAGGAGGAGTAAAAGAGGAAAATTGGTGATCACGAACGTCGCTCGCTCGAAAGGGTTACGCAGACGTTCGAGAGATGGACCGAATCGGAGCGGGAAAGTGGCTTTTTTCATCACCGTGACGAGGAGGAGGAATAGCAATAGCAACAGCGGCAGCGCAGGGAAAGGGAGTAGTTTTAGCAATGATAATGGTGGTGGCAAATATAGTAAGGACGACGATGAAAACGCCGAGGACGACAAGGGATACGACGAATACGGCGAATCTCCTTCTTCTTCGTTTACGTCGTCGAATGAAGAACGCGTGGCGGTCATCGGCGCGTTGGACGCTTTCGGCGGATGGGACTCTCGGGAGTGTTTGCAACTCGTCCAAACGCCGAACGATGCGGAGAAATGGACCGGGAAGATTGATTTATCCGACGATGCGGCGTTTAGTAAAACCGAGTTGAAGTTAGTGTTGCTCGATCAGTTTCAAAATGTCATCCAGTGGTCTCCCGGGGAGTCGTTTTACGTCGAGTTGCCGGAGAGATGCGTGAAATACGAAATAACAGTCGATTGGCCAATAGACGACGAGAGATTGACCGCGAGTTCCACGGCAAAAGTGGAAGTAAAAGCGTCGGAGAATAAAATTGAAACTGGCGGGGCGTGGTTAGCGTGGGATGGTCAGAAACCATCGGCGAAGCAAATGGAAGGCATGAACGAGTCCTCGGAGGAAGGAGAGAAGGAAGAAGTCGTCGAGGCGACGAAAGATGATGATGACGACGACGACGACGACGACGACACACGAGAAGGAGGGGCAAAAGCGAAATCATCATCATCATCATCATCATCATCAACAGAGAGTCAAGATGATGATGACGACGACGACGTTAATGGCAAAGATACAGGAGGAGATGAAGGAGAAGAAGAGGACGCGGCAGCGCTGAGCAACGATTTAGCGGTTGAGTTAGGCTACAGTCCCGGGTCGCACTTGAGCGGCATCAAAACAGGATTAGAAACCGAAATCGTCTATTCCGCCGCCGATCAATCTCGAGGTCGAGGCGTACAGATTGGCGTTTTAGAGGAAGGCGAACTCGTCGAAATTTGGTCCGAACACGGCACGGAAGTTGGTAAAGGCATGCGCGTCGGAGACGTGTACATCGGTACGGTCGCGCGAGTTATGAAAGGCATGAACGCGCTGCTCGTGGATTTAACTGGAAAAGGCCCACCGTATGCTTTATTGCAAAAAGGTGTCGACTCTCCAGCCATGGCTTGGAAAACAAAAATTGATTGGGTCGATAGACCGGACGGAACGCACGCGCCGGTAAAAGTCAACAGAGCAAAAGGTTCACTTCGAAAAGCGAGGATGTTGAAGCTGTTACAAGAGGAATACGGAGAAGACGCGGTTGCGAAATGTTCGCAGAAGCAACTGAAAGAGTTGATGAAGACATCCGAATTGATTAAAGCGTGGGAAGAAAAACATTTGTTTGAAGAAGAGTATGACAAAACGATCAACGGGAGCGCCAAGGACGAAGACGACGGGGAGGAGGGTGACGACGACGACGACGATGATTTATCGACTACATCAGAAGTTGGCCTGACAAAGAAACGGTGGACAAGCGGCGAATGGGACGATCTATGGGACGGAAGTGGTGGGCCTTCGCCGAGTAAAGAGAAGAACTTATTAAATCGCGCGCGCGCGGCTGCTGAAGAAGCGGCTGCTGAAGAACGGCGAAAGAATACCTTGGCGTCTGGATCTTCCGAGTCCTGGCGAGGCGCCGGCGGGCGCTCGCCGGCGTCTGAGAGTCATTCGACGACTCGTGACGACGAAGATGAAGATGGTCAGAGCAAAGAAAGAGACAAAATACCTCTGCTTTCCTTGGAGCCGTGGCGATTAGATTTGTCCGTCATCAAAATGGAACTCGCGGCGATGAAATCCGTCGAACTCGCGTTGGAAGCACCAACTAATGACGCTTTAGACTTTGAATCGGACGAATTCATGGCGAGTGTAGCTGGGCAAATGGACGACATCGAAGTGGACGAAGAAACTGGGGAAATCACGGAGGAATGGATAGAAGAAGATGATGGGGAGGATGGCAGGGAAATCTTATTCGGCGCGGAAGAAGTCGAATTCGACGATAGCGATGATTTTGAAGTGAGCGTAGATGAAGATGACAAGAAGAGTAACGCCGCGAAACCAAAAACAACGAAGACGTCAAATGCTAATGGCGAAGAAGAAGAGGAAGACTTTGGCGACGATCCAGAGGCCGGAAAGAGAGAAAAAATTCGTAAAATCCGCGAAAAATTCGGCGTCTCGAAAGAGGACATTCGGGGCGCTTGCGCCACGAAATGGGAACAGGGACAACCAATCGTCGTCCAAGTCACTCGACTCGGTCAATTCAACAAAGGCCCGCGCGTTTCGGCCCGTCCAACGCTTCCTGGTAGAAATGTAGTATTGTGCCCGGATGGTGAAGGCGTGTACGTTTCTCGCAAACTCATCGGTCCTGCGCGTAAATACGTCAAATCGGTTGGTTTGAGCGTTTGCCCGTCCGATTCAGCGTTGATCATGCGCACCGAAGCCGCTGGCGTCGCACAGGACGCTTTAGAGCTAGATATTAAACGTCTCGTAGACGATTGGAATTCAGTGAAGACTACCGCGGAGAAACTGGTGAAACAATCCTCCAGCCTCCAAAACGACTTTATGCGAAAGAAATTTCGCGTGGATGGACATATGAACTTATCCGCAAAGCAAGCGTATGATTATCCAGACTTGGAACCAAGACGATTATTGAATTCGGCGACTAGTGAGCAAGTTTTAGTGCGCGATTTGTTTGGCGAACGCATATCAAAGTTATACGTGGACACGACGAGTGCGTATGAGGCAATTGTGGACGATCTCACGAGAGCCGGCGCCTCGAAAGAAATCATCAATAGGGTGGTTTTATTCGCCGCTGGAAGTAGCACGAACAACAGCGACGATAACTATGGTGGCTCAAGAAATGCATTATTTCAGCACCTCGGTATTGCCAACGCGGTGGAATCTCTTGACGAAGAAGTCATATGGCTCGACCAAACGGAACTTCCCGGCGCGCATTTGGTCATTCAACGCACGGAAGCGCTGACCGCCATCGACGTGAACGCCGGTCGATCAGTCATGAAAAAGGAAGGTGTGGATAACGAGGAGCTAGCGCGTCGCGTCAATATAGAAGCGGCAAAGACGGTCGCCAAAACGCTGCGTTTGCGCGACATTGGCGGATTAGTCATGATTGATTTAATCGATATGGAAGACGAAGGGTCGAGACGCGAAGTCGAAGTCGCGTTTGAATCCATCGCAAAAAGAGACCGGGCGCAGTTAACTTTCCTGCCAATATCTCCTCTCGGAGTAATGGAAGTCGCCAGAGAACGCATGCAAACGCACGGCGACGGAGGTATGAACATAATTGCGGACGAAAAAGGGATGCCGATTGAATCCGAAGATTACTACACCCCTCGAGATAACCGATTTTCCCCTAATAATAACAACAGGAGGGTCGGAGGAGGAGGATATTACAACCGTCAACAACACTCCATGAGCGCGAGAAACGAAAATTACAATCAAAGAGGAATCGATGGAAATGGTCCTAGTATCAGCAGACCTCCGCGTCGATACGGTAACAACAACAACGCTTCGAACGGGTACGATGCTAACTATAATAATAATAATAACGACCGCGACTTCAGAAACGAGGATTCTTCTTCACGCCGACGACGAGTCGTGAGAAGAAATTTTTACGATAGCAAAGGTGGAAGAGGAAATTCGAACGCGCCACCCTGGATCGATGGCAGTGTCAGCAGTGGCAGAGGACGAGGACGAGGATCCTCGCCCGGACGAGGAGGCAGAGGCAGAGGAGGCGGACGAAATAGCAATAGCAATTAGAAGAAAGTTTTGATAGCAAAGCCTTAAAATTAGGTGATTTGACCTTTTGTTCGAAATGAACGATGATGATGATTTCAGAATTATTACTTTCGGTAATTCCCTTGGTCTTGCTGATCGTCGTCGTGCGCCCAAAAGCGAGCTTCTCCGATAATTTCTTTCGTATACCCGTAATCGTAGAACATTTCGTCGCCGAATTTGGAATCTGTTTTAGCGTAAATGCCGATGCGGTGGTTCCCGCGCACGTAAATCACGAGGGGATAACAGTTCGGTTTCTTCGAGTGATTCGCGAATTTGAACTTGTTTCCTCTCGAATAAGCGTCCAAGACCCACTTGTTGTTCAAGTTAAACAAAAAACTTGAGTTGGTTTGGTCGTATTGGCTCCCTCGCCTTTCAGCCTCGCCGTGCGTGATCATCTCACCAACGTATTCTCCCAAGAAATCGTCTTTTTTTGCATCGCAGCCGAAGAAGGCACCCCAACCAGCGATTGGAGATTTGCCCAGTAAAACGTGCGCGTGCTCTTTCAATTGGAGCTTCATGTTTTCACACGGCGCTTTCCTGTCTTCGTGCTTGCGTTTCACGTTAACTTCGGTGATACCTTCCAATTTTGGATCGCTGGAAAAGATTTCCGTATCGAGAGTGATGCCTTCCAGCTCTCTCTTGCGTCTCGAAAAATCTCGAACCGACGGCCAGCACTCGGCGCATTTGTCTGGATCGCACTCCCTGGCAGCCATTTTACACGGGCACGTCGCTTTGGTGCAATCACCTTTGCAATTACATCCGATGAATGCGTTGCGACAATCTGCGCCACACCCGCAGTTGATTTCGCAAAAGTTCCAATTCACCGAGCACGGACACTCGTCCGTACAGACGCCGCCTTCGCAATTACACGGCTCGTATTCGCACCACAAAGCGTTTTTGTCGCCTTCAGAAGCTTCTTTTCTTCGCGCGACTGTACTTTTTGCGACTGTACCCTGATAACCAACATTTTGTGCCTTCTTGGCGGCTTTTCGTCGGTGTCGATTGTTACCAAGTTGTTTGATTTCCGCTTGCGTTTCCCACGTTCGGTTAATCAGTCTTGATCCTTTTCTTTTCCTAGCGTCCATCGTCATTATCGTGGCATCAACCACTGTTGTGTTACCATCTGTCGCCTCGTTTTTCGCCTCTTCAGCTGCTCTGTCTTCCTTTCTTTTTTCCAAAATATCTTCACAAAACATCGAGAGCATTTCTTCGCAAACGATTTTACACGACGGTGGTTTCGTTTCGCACGGTTCTAAGAAGCCCGCCACCGCGCAAGGATTCGAGGAATCTTCGAAAATATCCAACGATTTGTCGAATGCTTCGACGACCCAATTTTCCCACTTTGTACTGTGCTTCAACTTTTGAGCGATGGACAATAAGTTCTCGTCGGTGATGGATTTATCTCTGCAGAGGAAATCTGCCATCACCGCCTCGGAAATATCCATCGGGTCGATCGCCTTATCGTTATTCTCTGCGGGAATCGGCGAGCAAAACACGCGGTCGGACGGAGGAAGCCATGGCGGTTGCAACTTTTTCATTAGTGCGAATAATGCTTCGTTCGAACGCCAACACTGAGAACTCCCGCACGGATCTTTTGGTTTCGCAAGCGCTAAATAGTTTGCTTCCGGATCAGACTTGAGAGGAGTTTCTTTATCTCCATCTTCTTCGTTACTATCAGCATCGTTGTTGATATCAGTGTGCATTTGTCCACCATCTTCCTTCCTATCGTTATTGGTATCGTCGACATCCATGTCAGCCGGGGAGTTGGCATCGGCGTTGGCATCGATGGTCTCCTTACTCCTGTGGCGTTCAGCTCTTCTACCCGGTACGGGAACGTACCCTTTCTTCTTTTTCTGTTGCGGGCCTCCTGGGTGCCCTATTTTCCCTTTATTCCATTCGGGTTTGTAATTCGTAAGAATCCTTCGTCCAACACTTGGTAAGTGGCCGTTGCCGTGAATTTGACACGAATAACTGTGGCATCTTGGACAAAACAACGTGCGAAAGGAATCCATCGCTGCTTCCATATTCTTGTACTCATGCAACCTTCGAGGCAAGAAGTCGATCGATTCTCGGCTGATGACTTCTTTCGCAATCGCTTCGATCGTTTTCAATTTCGGCAGAGAAGTCGATGCCGATTTCTTCTTTTTGGTAGGTTTGTTGTTTTTCGCATTCTTGTCATGCGCAGATTCTATGTCTTTGGCAATGTCGCGAATACCACTCTCTTGATCGCGAAGTAACTTGACGCGTAAGGCGATAAAGTTGACCGGTGGTACACCAGTGATGTACGAGGCGAGCGTAGACAACGTCGTTTCGAATATTTGCTTAGCTTTGATATCGATTGCGGTGTATTGCCTCTTCGTTTG
>Ga0257106_1000336_pt1 | contig 29090 bp, 16 predicted proteins | sample LP_taG_3_FD_190177 | JGI IMG/M metagenome (GOLD analysis project Ga0257106, IMG submission 190177) | Marine microbial communities from Northeast Subartic Pacific Ocean, Canada - LP_J_2011_P26_10m | ecosystem: Environmental > Aquatic > Marine > Oceanic | place: Canada: Northeast Subartic Pacific...
TCTTGATCCCTTTCCCGCAAATATCCGGTCCAAACATGATGTTATACGGCGTCGATCCTCCAAAATTTTCCATCTCGCTCGATTCCGGTAAAATTTTCACGTACGCGCCTCCGCAGTCGATGTTTTGTTCGTGCTTCACCGAGTACTGCACCACGAGGTCTTTCCCGTCGTTATCGAACACTTCGTCCGCGGACGAGTAATAGGCGAAAAAACGTCCATTCGTTTGCGTTTTGAACCCTTTGTTCGCCTTCGAGTCCGTTTTTTTCCCTTCGTGTATCGCCGTCGTCACTACGAATTCGCCAGCCATATTTTCATCTTCTTTGAAGGTGGATTTGTGCCATCTCGACGACGCATCTTCGTCTGTGTTTACACGATATCAAAACGAAAAGCATTAAAACCGTAAAGTCAGTATAAAAAAGGCAACAACACGACGTCTCCAAAAGAGATTGAAATCAGATCGAGCGCGCGAGTCGGCTCTGTTTCCCTCTCTTCTTCGTCTCAATCGAAACTTGTTTCGATTTTCTTCTTCCCGGGGAAACTTAAACAAAAAACGCACCATCAAAGGTCTCCGAAAAGTGAATCTTCGCGTCGGAAAGAAGCGCGAAAAGCAGCAAAAACAGCAGCAGTAGCAGACAAGTCGTCGTCGTCCGCGTTCTGTGCGTCATCAACATCTTCTTCTTCTTAAGTGCGTTTGATTTTTGAAGAATTTCAATCGCTTTTTTTCCATCGCGTAGAAAAACGTCAGACTTTTAGGGAAAAGAAAGAGAGAGAAACACAACTCATTATTAAAAATGGAAGTCGCGGACATCGCCATCGCCCCACTGAAAGAGTTCATGAAAGACTCCGTGAGATTAGTGAAAAAGTGCACGAAACCAGACCGACGAGAGTTCACGCTCATCGCGAGCAAAACGGCTTTTGGTAAGTAATGTACTCATTTACTACATTTTTATATACATTTTTCTTTCCGATCGGAGAGCATTTTCATCTCTCTTTTTGCGCTGACTGTTGTGTATTCTCTCTCTCTTATTCTCTCTCTTTCACAGGGTTTATCATGTTTGGGTTCGTCGGGTTCTTCGTGAAGCTCGTCTTGTGAGTGTTTACCTTCTCTCTCTCTTTTATTCTCTCTTCGCGTTCCCGGTGGGATTCATACAAGAAGGTGTTGTCGTTTTCGGTTGAATTGGACATTCGAGACTCCTTCCCCCAAAAGGAGTGAAAAAGGCTGATTTCTTCGCTTTCCGCTTTGCGAAGAAGTGGTGTATAGAGTACTGACAAATGTTCCTCTCGTTTCTTCTTCTTTAATAAATAGCATTCCGATTAACAATATCATCTTATCCTCTTAATGTTATGTGATGAGCGATTGAAATTATTATGCGTTGAACTGTTTAGCTTTAAAAATTCATATATGTGCAACTCGTACTAGGAACTCGTAAACTAATAATCCTCTGCGTTTTTACAATTTGGTTCTGCGCTTTCTATCTACTTTTATCTATCTAGTTTCTACGCGAGAGCGCTTGCGCTCGTGCTCAGTGATGGACTCGTCCGCTGTTGATGCTTGCGGTGGCGGCTGAACGACGTCGGATGATGGTTTCTCTTCCTCGACCTTTTGTACTTTCGACGCCTCTTTGGAATACACGCGACAATCGACGCCGCAGATATCAAAGGTGCCTTTGAGCTTCTCGAAGAACGGCCTAGCACCGGGAGGAGATGCTAGTAGTACCTCTTCAACGACGCCAGTCAACGCAGACGTTACTTTGACCTCGAATTGTGGCACCGTTTGCGATGAAGCTTCGTTGTTGGACAATCGAGCTTTAAACGCGTGCGATAGCACGTACACCGGTAAAGGTAACTTCGTCTCAAACTGTAGAACTGAGCTTGTCCTTTTTGCTGCCTTAACATTGGAAGGAACAGATGCCAACGTGCCATCGGCTGCAAACATTTCGCTCGCGCTGTCTGTTGCCATGATAGTGGTCGTATTTTCACCATCCTTGATTGTCACTAAGCCCATGGCGGTAACCGCTTCCGCGGCGATGTTATCAGTCTCGTTGATGTGCTCTTCTTTCGCATCATTTGCTAAGTCGCCCTCATCGATGAGTTGATTCTGATCGTATGAAGTCGTTGATTCAACTTTCGAAACCTTTGTGCCTTTACTTCTACCTTTGGTCTCTTCATCACCGTACTCCCGTGGTCTTCGCGTCGCCATACCCGCCGTATTACTACTGTCTATATTCATCTGTTGCATGCGCTGTTGCGGAGGCGGTAACCCTTTCGGGAGAGGCGGTGGTGTTGGAAATCGGCGATGAATTGCATCCGAAACGCCAACTTTAGGATGAAACACTAATGTGCCTTGGACTTCACCAACCGTTGCTTCGCCAATGACGACGACATTTCCTCCTTCTCCCGGCGCGTTGTTATTACTCCTTTGCAAAAACCCTCTCCGGTGCTGCGAGGATATCTCTCCTTGTTCGTTGTTTCCGTTTTCGGAAAACACGCCAGAGGAGAGCGCCCCACTGAACGTGTTCAACGAATTCTTCGAGTTTGTGTTGTTGTTTTGATGGTGATATTGACCGCTATTCTTGGTGTACTTTTTCTTCTCAGCGGTCATAATTTTCACCTTCATATCACCGAGCACGTTTTGTAACTTGAAGTGAACAAACTTTGCAAACTTTTCGGCCGCAGATTTCGTCGTGAACTTAACGAACGCGACGCCTTTATTACCTTTACCAACGCGAGCGTATTCCAGTGCGGCGATGTTCTTCCCATCTTTTCTTTCATTTTGTACTTCTTCGCCTTGTTCTTCTTCCTCGTCGTCTTGGTTTCCTCCCGAGGCCATACCTGGAACCGTCACTTTCACCAAATCTTCCGGTTCTAACTTGAACTCTTCGTTTTCCAACACTTTCATCACGGCTTTATTCAACACATCATCCGTGCAGTCCTTCGGCGTGACTATAAACAACCGCGAACCTTCCGGTAACTCGTTCATTTGATTATTATTGGTAAACTGCATCGACGATGTCGTCGTCGTCGTGGTTGTCGTCGTCAACGTCGTCGTCGTCACGGTCGTTGCCGATGGTTGTTGCTGCTGTTCCCGTTTTCTCGTCTCTTCTGAAAACACCACCGTAAAATGTCTCTTTGGCATTCCGTCGTTCAAATCAACCAGCGACGACGAGGACGACGCCAAATCCTGTTGCTTTTCGCGTTCATCGCCATCGCCAGTAGCAAGAGCAGTATTCTTCGTCGTCACCGCCCCAAACTGCTTCTCTTCTGGAAACGCCAACACCGCTTTCTGCGCATCCGATTCGTTCATGAACGTCACCCACGCGATACCTTTCTGCGCGTCGCTTTTCACCTTCGCCACCGGTCCAAACGCGTTCGAGAAATACCGTTCCAATTTTCCCGAATCCGCGCCGCGACCGCACACCACGAACACGCGAGTCGAAGTGTTCGGCATCGTTCGTTACCTTTCGTCGTTGTTATCTCTCTTCAGAATTCGCGTCGTGTTGATAGTTTGTGTGACACATGCTGCAGATGACGAGAGAGAGAAAGAGAGAAAACAGTGTAAGTTGAGGAGGAAAAACAGTCCTTTCTTTACTCATCCTTCTCAAGAATGGAGAAAGAAAAGAAAAAATGTCGCGTTCATCGCGTCTTTCACCATCGCACTTTAAAAGTGACGCGTACGAATACACGTCGCCCAAACAAAGGTGAAAGGGAGACCCGAACAAAACGCCTTTACGGTATCAGACCGTCGTAAAACTCGACCTCATCGCGACGGGAAATAATGCAAACACTGCACATTCCGGACGAGAAAAATCGAATCCCCTCATCAAAAAAATTGATGAGAGTGCGAACCGGTCGAAGGTGTAGTTTACTGTACCGCAGAACGTAACGCGAGGACGAGTGAGAAGTGAAAGAAACGTAAATTTCGTTCGGTCGTCCTCGCTGACTTGGTTCACGGATGGATGTGTAAAAAATCGACGAGAAAAGAGAGAGAGAATCAGAGAGAGAAAAGCAAACCCACCTTTCTTTCCAAGAGAGAAGAGACAAGTCTTTTGAGGCAAATTTTTGACGAATGAAAAATCGAATGAAAAATAAAGAAAAAACGGATGACAAAATCGTCATAAAAGAGCAACTATGTCCAGCGGCGCAACAACGTGGGCGTCGCTCGGGAGACGAGAAGAGAGGAAGAAAGACGACCCCCTTAAACGCGTCGTTATTGGTGGAGAAATAAAGAAGAAGGAAAAGAAGAGAGGCCTGAAGAATACTGTTGAAGAAGGGCATCCAAATCATCATCGTCATTTGGAAGATGTTGTTGAGAAAAAATTGAAGAGTGCACACAATCAGAATAAGCAAACGAACATTTCGTTCGCGCGGATCGATCGGAAAGAACACTTCGAAACGATTAAAAAGGCGACGAGAGTTGAGACGATTGAATTATCGGAGTGCGATTTAGAGGAGGAGGAGGAGGAGGACGACGACGACGATGAGGTGAAGATTGTGAGTGAAAATAGAGGGGAAATTGCCTCGTCGTCGTCTCAAGACGATGCTTTTTTGCAGTTGCCGAAAGCGCTGAGACAGAGACCGGCGTTTATCGACGCGTTGTCGACGAAAGATGCGACGCGGAAAGATGTTCTGAGGGAGGTGGAGGAGTATGAAAATAAAGCGAAAAAGTTGAGCGAGGAATGTAGTAGAGCTGCATATAAACTCTGCGTTCGTATCCGCGGGCGGGAATACCAGGCGAGCGAAGTGAAGACAAAGTTGCCGAAGGACGGCGCGAAAGTTTACATAGAGAGAGATATGGAGAACACGTTTGACGCGACTGGGGCTATGCAAATTTTAGACGACGAGAAACATGTGTTAGGATACGTGCCGAGGAGAGTTGCAGGAGAATTCGCCGGTCTCGTAGATTTGGGAGTCGTGGAGGTTTCGGGGACGCTGAGATACGCGAGAGAGGAAGGAACGGACGAAAACGAATCGTCGGCGTGGGTGGAAATCGAGATCAAAGTTTTGACAAATATAACGAACGTTTTCGGTATTCAAATAGATACGCCGAGTATATTAAACGGACGATTTGAAAGCGCAACTCGAGCAAACGCGGAAGAGTTCGAGAGCGAGTCCTGGGCTTGGCTGCGAACGAAAGACAAAATCGTAGAGGCGATAGCGGGATTGACGAACGCCGAATTTTTGCTTTCTGAAAAAGAAAAGGAAATCCGGCAAAAGTATATCGATGTTGTGTCGGAGGAAAGCGGTGGCAATGATGCGGCTTTGCTAGCAACGAGGCTTTTAGCGAGGAGACACGCTTGGATTTCGGATTGTGAGAAAAAAGAATACGTGGCTAAAACGAACGATGCGATGAGGAAACTTGTACAGCACTCTTTTGCTTACGATTTATCGAGTAATGAGAGTCATGGAACCGACAAAGGGCTCGCGTATGTTTTCGACCGCGATTTTTGTCTCAATAATCTCACGGTAGAAGAGATGAAGCACATGATGTCGTCGTTTCAAAATGAAGGAAGTCTCCTAAATGAACATTTGAGGAATTGGCGACAGGAATATAAAACGAAGGATAGATTAATGATCCCACTGCGTGCGCTCTATTCTATTGATGAGAACAAAGAAGTTTGGATGCAAAAATGGAAGGAATCAAAGGAGTCGACGCATCCGAATTGGATCGTACTTTCGCCGACGTTTATCACGCTCGTACGAATCGCGATATGCGTGGCGTACCGCAAAAGACTTAGCGTCTCCTGCATTTACGACGCCATATCGGGTGTGCGACGGTATCCAATGGTTTCTTCAAACAGAAATAGCTCCGAGGTACCCGAGTCACCATGGAAATCGAGAGTAGATATGCTTGCATACTTTGAGGCCATGGAAGTTTTGAGGGATTTGGAACGTTTCAACGAGGCAAATGTGTACGGATTTACATTGAGTGTCGAAAATGCACCGAAACTCATAGAAAGAGGAAAATGCGTCGAAACGAGCATGCTCGAAGCGTGGCGAAGAGGATCTGGGATGAGTTACGATGCAGATTTGCTCGATCCAAAGAAAGATATGGAACGGTTCAGTCATCACGCCGTCGAGTGCAGAATTTGCTACATCTTGGTCATTGCGCTGGAAAAGTTGGCAATGGCGAGCATAAAGTTGGTGAATAACGAACCAAACGAGATTCAAGGGCGCGCACATCGTAGATGCGCTGTAGGATATCTTACACGCGCTATAAATCTACTTCGTGCTTTGTTAGCGCAACCGTTTGATGCGCGTAGTCGAGGTAAATGGTACGATAGATTATACGTCGACCTCGGACATTTAAAGGAATATCAGAAACAATTTGACGTGGGCAAAGCGGCTTTAGAGGATAGCTGGGTTGTCTGGGACGATCTCGCCAACATGCGCGATAAACTTTGCAGCATATCATCGTCGAAAAACAAAGGAGTTAAGGTGCCTTCACATTATCAATTGCCAGCAAAGTTCTCGATGGTGGAAGATAAACTTCACGGCGTGCCGTTGCCGCAAGAGTTCGTCGACGGGAAGAAAAGAGAGCAAGGTAACGCAGAATGGAAAGGGACACGTAAATTTTACGATATACGAGATTTGAGCGCAGTAGATACAAATGGCAAACCTACAGATGCGATAGATTTGACGGAAGAACTGGTTGTTCCAGCGGAGATCTGGTCCGTGGAAGCGTATTCGTTGGTCTTCTATGAGCAAAAATTTGGCTGGAAAGGCATCCATACTGAACTTTCGCTTTGGTACACGTTACTACCTTTACTAAATCTCGACGTCTTCTTTCACAACGAGTTCAGCGATATAGGATTCAATCCTTGGCCGTTAGAGTTTCAGTCTTTACCGCTCGATTATTCGGAACCGGAATGGATCTTACGACGCGAACGCGTAACGCAAGTCACGTTGGAGAAAATTAGGAAAGGCCACGGCACGCGTTTATTAGTTGAAAATTGGGCGAAATGGTACGGCACTGAAAGCCATACCGTGCGGTGGACGACCGTGAAGGAGGGGTATACCGGTACTGCGGCAGTTACAGAGCAAAAAAGACGATTGCTGAGTCTCACGGAACTCTGTGAAGTCGTGCGATGTTTCGACAACGAGCAGTTGTACAAAATTTGTGCGAGGTGGATTCTAGACCCAGTCGGTACGATAGCTCAAGGAGGGATGCCAGATTTGTTCTTATGGAATCCGGAAAAGTCGGAAGCGATGTGTGTTGAGGTCAAGTCCACGGGGGATCAGATCCAAAATAATCAAAAAGCTTGCATTAATATGCTGAAAGAAGCAAACTTTTCGGTGAAGTGCTTAAAAGTTAACGATTTCGTTTGCGAGTACGATTGGGATTCGGGAAAGAAGAAAAAGAAGTGAGAGGAAGAGAGACGATGGGAATGATAATGCAGAAATGTAAAAGCAATAATACTGATTTATAGTAGTAGTAAAAGAAATACTGTACACGTGTCTGATGTTAAACTAAATTTGATATACTTTTCGCAGAGCAAAAGTTTGTTCACGCCGCGATTCGGTCGGGTGTCGTTTGCGCGCCAATTCTAGCCTCCAACTCCGGTCTAAAATGTCTAATCAAACCTTGCACCGGCCACGCCGCCGCATCACCCAACGCACAAATCGTATGTCCTTCGATTTGTTTCGTCAATTCTTGCAACATGTCAATCTCTTCCAACTTTGCGTCTCCTTTCTTCATGCGTTCCATGACGTTATACAACCATCCGGTACCTTCTCTGCACGGCGTGCACTGACCGCACGATTCGTGCTTGTAAAAGTACGATAATCTCGCAATCGCGTCCACAACATCCGTGCTCTTATCCATGACAATGACCGCTGCGGTTCCTAATCCACTTTGCGCCGCTTTCAAGGAATCGAAATCCATCAACACCTCCTCGCAGACTTTCTTCGGAATCAACGGGACGGACGAGCCGCCCGGAATAATCGCCAACAAGTTATCCCATCCACCTCTCACGCCTCCGCAGTGTTTCTCTATTAACTCTTGCAACGGGATACTCATCTCTTCTTCGACCGTGCACGGGTTGTTCACGTGGCCACTGATGCAAAAAAGTTTCGTTCCCGTGTTGTTCTTCCTCCCAAAACCGGCGAACCAATCGCTTCCTCTTCTCAAAATTGTCGGCGCGACCGCGACAGTTTCTACGTTTGTCACCGTCGTTGGGCACCCGTACAACCCGATGTTCGCCGGAAAAGGAGGCTTTAACCTCGGCTTCCCTTGCTTCCCTTCCAAACTTTCAATCAACGCCGTCTCTTCGCCGCAAATATACGCGCCGGCGCCGTAGTGAATGTTCACGTCAAAATCAATCCCGGTCCCGCACGCGTTCTTCCCCAAATACCCAGCCGCGTACGCTTCATCTCTTGCACGTTCTAACGCCAATCTCTCGTTCACGTACTCTCCTCTGATATAAATGTAACACGCTCTCGCTCGCATCCCGACCCCGGCCAACAAACACCCCTCCAACAACTTGTGCGGGTCGTGTCGCATAATCTCTCGATCTTTACACGTCCCAGGTTCACTCTCGTCCGCGTTCACCACTAAATAATTCGGTCTCCCATCCGCGCTCACTTTCGGCATGAACGACCACTTCAACCCGGACGGGAACCCGGCGCCGCCGCGGCCGCGCAACCCAGAGGCTTTGATTTCGTTGATGATCCAATCCGCCCCCATCAACACGAGTTCTTTCGTGTTATACCAATCCCCGCGCTTCATCGCGCCTTTAATGAACGGATCGTGCTTGCCGTATAAGTTCGTAAAAATGCGGTCTTGATCGGTCAGACCGCCGTGAGTGCGCGGGAGATGCGGTGAGTCGGTGTTTCGTGCCGAAGACGTGGTCGAGATGGATTTTGCTCGAAATGTCGTCGTCGTCATCAACGGATCCGGTTGGTTTTGGTGTCGCTTCGTCGTCGTTAAGGTGGTGTCGTTCGAAGACCAAGTGGTCAACTGACACAACAGAGACGAAGATCGGACATAAGTGGAGGAGGAGGAGGAGGAGGAGGAGACTCTTCGAAAAAGCGCGACGGAGGAGGAGGACATCTTCGGGTCGAGCTTATTAGCGGTTTTTGTGAGGTTTCCGACCCTAAGGAGGAAGTTCAAAAATGCTTGAAAAATGCTTGAAAAATGCTCGAAAAGAAACTGCAAAAGAGTGAAAAATACGTGTGTTGCGGGAGGAAAGTAGCTTACGAACAAGAGAGAGTAAAAAGGCTTTACGCGCAGGTACGAATGATTCATCGATCGAGCTCTTTTAAGTAAAGTGGTTCTATCTAATCATAATAAAGCATTGTTCGTTTTAAAAGTACAGTTGTCGTTTTTTCTCGCTCGGGTGGTCAACGTCTTTTTTCGCCACTCTTGAACTTTAACGTTTCGTAAATGATCATCCTCCACAGCTTTAAGACGAAGCTCTCGGCTTCTTCGTCGAGAAAGACGGAGAGTTCTTCGAGTAAAACGGACGCGTCGACGCGTTCGCGAAGTTTTTCGAGGACAAAATCGACGACGGCATCTTCTTCTTCTCCGAGAAGTTCGACGGTTTTTTTGGTGACCCATTTTCGGCACAGCGATTCGGCGCCGGAGGTTCTGAACGCGGACCAATCGATGTCGTAGTTGAAGACGTCGGCTTTTTTGGTTGGGATTTTGTCGATGAGTGACGCTTCGAGCGCGGCTTTGCGTTTCTTTTCTTCTTCGAGGAGACGCTTTTGGTCTTGGTCGTCGGAGTCTTTGTGATCGACGGTGAGACCGGCGGCGACGATGCGTTTTTCAGCTTCGGTGTATTCAATTGGTACGAATTGTCGACGTCTTTTTTTGTTGAGTTTGGTTGTTTCATCGTCATCGTCGTCGTCGTCGTCGTCGTCGTCGTTTCCGTCCGCCTCCGCACCTGCGCCGTCTTCGCTGGATTTTGTTTTCTTTCGCTTGGAGAATCCCGCGATGGTGGTTTCCTTCACCGTTTTCTCCTTCTTCGCCTTTTCTAAATTGAGCTTCTTCTTTCTCTCTTCTTCCAATCGTTTCTCCTCGTCTCGTTTTGCCTCTTCGATCTCGTCTTTTTCGTTCTGTCTATCTTTCTCTTCGGCTTCTAATTCGCGTTCTCGGAATCGCTTTCGGCGATCCAAATCTCTCTCGTCTCTTTCCCAAACGTTCAACTGTCGATCGTCGTCGTCGCGTTTGCGTCGAGACGCTCGCGTGCGGTCTAAGTTACTCTTTTCTTCTCGTTGTCGTCGCATTCTCTTGTTCCTTTCGTTTAAAATAAACCTCTCTTCGTCCAACCACTCTCGCTCTCTCCTTCCGAATTCTCTCTGTTCGTTTCTTCGTTTTTCATCCTCTCTTCGTTTCTCTTCGCGTTGTCGTTTGGTCAGAGGTTTCGCCGGGATATTATTATCCGCTTGGTTCGGATATTGTCCACCACTCGCTCGACCGACTTCTCCGTCTTCGTGTTGCATCGCTCCGGCTGTTTTGGGGCCGGTGGTTTCCGTTTTCGTCCCTCCAGCGCTCGTGCTCTTATTCGTAGAAATTTGGTTCGTGAGCATAGACGCCGTTCGCAGTTTCTCTTGCGAAGACTTCGTCGTCGTCGTCGTGGTCGTCGTCGCTCTTTTCATGCCACTTTGAATATCCTCCTCATCCTTATCTTGTAACTCTTTTTCCTCCGAGAATTCACCCGCGTCGACGTCTTCGTCCTCCGCCGGGTCCATCATCTCGCCTTTCATGATCTTCTCAATCTTCCTCTTCCTTTCGTAATCCTCCTCCCCATCCTTCTCGCCTAATCCTTTCTCTCGCCTTTCCTCGTTAAACTTCTCCGCCGCTATCTTCGTCGCTTGATTCACGTTCAGCAACAACGTCTCCGTCCTCGCTTTCAACTGCTCGTCCACGTTCTCGTACAATTGCATTCCGTCCAAAACTCGCATCGCCGCTAAAACACCCTCTAATGTTTCAAACGTCGCGAACCCGAACGGTTTAAACTTATGCAGAGGTGGTTCGATATCTCGCGTACGTTTCCATTCCGAGAGGTTCCCGCACGTTTTCAGTATCGACGTAATCTGTTGGTTCGTGATTTCCGATGGGATTTTCCCCACGTACACTGTCGTTTCTTTTCCCGTCGTTTCTTTCCCTTTCGTCGCTTCCATTCTTAGCGCACTCACACAAACACACGCAGACACAAATAGGAAAGAGCGCAGAGCAAACAGACTCTGGTATAAACCGCCACAAAGGTACTCTTATGTAATAAAAGTTTGAGTAAAATCTTCACTTAAAATGAAGATTTCGACGGCCTTTTCCACTCCTGCGTTTACTTCGTTCATCTCTTCCTCTCGAAGAAGAAGACCAAGAAGAACAACAACGACGAAGAGCTCTTCTTTCGATGACGATGCCGATGCGTGTTATAATTTAGACGAACTCTTCGACGACGATCGACCGTCGAACAGGAAAGCGTTGTTTGACGTGAGCAAGAAAGCGCAAAAGAAAAAGAAGGATGAGAGCGAGACGATGATGATGTCTATGTCGTCGTCAACGAGGAGGAGTTTAGAGGTGGAAGTACCATCGGTGATGAAATCAAAAGCGGCGATTCTAGCGGAAGAGATGTACGAAGGAGAGGAGGAACGAATGAACGAGGAGGAGAAAGAGCTTTGGGAAGGAGAAGATTTAGAAGACCAAGATTTGATGCGCAAAGTGGTCAAAGGGGTGGATGGTATTCTGGACGGCGTGGAGAAGGAAACGCGACAGAACTTTCTCGTGAAAGGAACGTGGGAGACGTTCAAGAGAGGCGAACGAATCGCGAAGAACCCGAGCGTTCAAAAGGGGGCGAAGATTGTTCAGAAAGTGAGCGTGGAGACGGTGAAAGTGGCCACGCCGATTGTCGCCAAAGCCGCGGCGACCGGGATCAAGGAAGGCGGGAAACTCGCGTTTAAAGTCGCGCTCGGGGCGAAGAACATGGGGGACGAGCGGAGGCAGAAGAAACAGGCGAAGAAAATCGTGGAGAAGAAATCGAACGGGATCACGCCGACGTGGAAGAAAAATGAAGGCGTGTTCAAAAGCGGCAAAGTGCCGTTTTCCTCGTTCGGGAGAAGAAACGAAAAGGAAGAAGAAGAGGAAGAAGAAGAGGAAGAGAACGAGAACAACGTGTTTAAAAGCTTGTTCGGCGGCGGGAAGAAAAAGGAGCAACCTCCTCCTCCGCCTAAGAAGAAAAGAACAGACATTTTCGGACGCGAGAGAGAGTAAATACACAGATAGATAGATTTAGACGAAGACAGACCAGACCGGGGGTGAAAACTATTATACGCTACGTAGCACGCAAAACGCTCATCATCAAAACTAGTTTCTACACTCAAACTTCTTCGCTTCTTTTTCCCACTCCTCGGTGGAACACGAGCTAAATCCCCATCGACTTTTCCACGTGGATTCCATCAGGTCCATCTTTTGGAAGCACCCGTACTTGCCGTACGATAACAGTAAAACAACTCTCCCCCACGTGCTCGATAAATGGCCTAAAAAGTAATCCGCGTCTGCGGCTAAATACAAATTCACGAGCGCGTTGTGAATCTCATTCTCCGGATCTAATTTGCCTTCTTTCAACAATCGATTGATGTCATCGTTGTGTCTCGGTTGAATCGTGGTGTAATAAAAGTGAAACTCTTTCCCAAAGTTCTTGATGGCGTCGTCGATGACATCCCCATCTTCCGTCATCAACAGAACCTTCTTACACTTCGGATCGAGTTTTCGCAAGCGCGCTAAAAACTGTTCGATTTGCAAGTTGGACCCTTGGTGGCCTCTCTGCGCACGATCGCCGTGTCGCACGTGAATCGCCGCCACCGGTTCTCTTCCCTCCTCGGTTTCCCACCCCATCCGTTTCTTCTCCAATCGCAACACTCGATCTAATTTCTCGTTCGGGTGTAAAATGTAATACAAAAACTGCGACACGACCCAACATCCGCCTCTCCCGCTCGGCATCTCGAACCCGTTTAAAGCCTTTTTCAAATCTTTCATCCACCCAATTCCAGCGTTGTGATCCTTCTGAAACCCATCCAAACTCCCTCGCGTCCAAATCAACTCCTCGTCTTTCTCCTCTTCCTTCACCAGCGCCCCTTCGCCTCGGTACACCCCTTCCGGCGTCTCGTACTCCGTCCGCGCGCTCGTGATTTTCTGAAAGTAACAATCGTTCCCGCGACTCGCGCACTTACTATACGTCCACCGTCCAACTTTCGCGTACGCGAACGGTCGTCCAAAATGTACCGACGCGAAGAACGCCGAACACACACGCAACACTCGGCTCCCAAACCCTGCGGTTGGATCGTCGTCCGCGTAGACCAGCGGTTTCCTGTTCGTCGCTCGCATATCGTCAAACTTCGTCTTAAACTGGTGGTGACACAATGCACTTTGGAACAGATTTTTCTCTTTCTCGTACTTTTCGAAATCCGTTCCGCTCAGACGACTTTTGTGTGGGTCTAAAAAGCTTAATCCGTCGTAGTGGAATCCTCGGTCTTCGCACACGTCCCCACGCGAGGATAAGTTGTGCTCGTACGGGTCCTCACCCGGGTCTCGGATGAGGAATCTTTGCAAGTAAGACAAAGTCTCCGTCCCTTGTTGGAGGAAAAAGACGAGGAGTAGTAGTAGTATTAAGAGGAGCACGAGACATCGACGTCTCCGCTTCAGTCGTTTGTTAGGATGATGTTTCTTTAACGTCGTCATTTTTGCGTTCTTTGTCTTCTGCTCCTGCTGCTTCTTCCATTCAACTCGCGCCAGAAAGCAGCAGAGAAGTGAAGTGATTTCGCTTCGATTTCCCCACAACTCAGACTTAAGAAGAAGAATATGTCTCGGAGGACGGAAGAAGAAGCAGAAGAAGAAGGAAAGGACGACGACCAACAACCACTCCTGACCGCCTCGGACGTCGCCACGTGCTTGAACTCCTGCCACGAAAGCTCCGTCGTCGCGTTACCTCCGTCGTTTTTTCTTCGTCATCAAAATCATATTCGTCCGAACGCGAAAAGCCATCCGCCGGAGGATGATGCGCAGAAGAATAACAACGACATTTGGATCGGCCGAGTGGACCAGTTAGCGAAAGCGTTAGGCGTCGTTCGGTTCTCCAAGTGCGCCAGTCAGGAGGTTTTGACGTCGTCGAGGACGGTGACGACAAAACGAGGCGCTTTGTTAGGGAAGACTTTAGAAGGATTCGGAGAGGGAGGAGGAGGAGGAGAACAACAAAACAACAAAAGCGAGACGATGGAAAAGAACAATCCGGACGAGATGGAGGAGTCCAGAAACAACAGCGCGAGCAGCAGTCGGCGGTCGAGCATAGATCTGGCGTTCAGAAATTTAAGAATGACGCCGCCGCCGCTGACGACGACGAGCACGACGACAGCGCCTTTGTCGTCGATGACGCATCAGTATTCGCATCAGTCGACGCCAAACTTGACGACGGCTCACAATCAGTCTTCTTCATCTTTGTCGCCGGTGAAAGCGAAAACGGCGACGATGACATCGCAGAGTCGACCGACGACGCCGACGCCCGGAGAGAACGAGCGGGACGAAGAGCTCGGGTCGAGGAGTTTGTATTCGTTTTACGTTGTGTTGAAGGCGATACACGAGGTGGTGACGAGTGCTCCTTCCGAGCCGGTGACGACTTCTGCCTCGACGTCGTTCGCGGAGAAAAACAACAACAACGATAGTTCAAATGGGGATGGCGGTAATAAAGTAAGTAGTAATGTTGATAACAATAGAAGTAGCAGTAGCACGCATAGCAGCACGAACGAGACGAGTAGTGGCAACGGGACGACGACGACAGAAAATAAGGAATCCTCGGCGTTGAATTACATGGTAGTAATACCCGGTTCCGGAGGCGTAGCGGGAGACACGTTGAGGTACGTCAGAAGATTTGCAAGCATGGGACACGTGGTAATAGCACCAGACGATATGGCGTGGCCGATGCATTTGCGCTACCGCCCGAGGAAAGATCTTCGCGAGGACAGCGCCGCGGAAGAAGAGAATGAAATAACGAAGGAGGAAGATTCGTATTGGAACGATTTCGCTTTGTACGACGTTGCCACCGATGCGACGACCGGCGCGAAACAAAGCGCGAGTGGAAGTTTGGTCTATAAATCGTCCGCGAAGTCCTTCATCGAAGATTCCTTTCTAAAGAAGCAATACGACGCGGCGTTGAAGTTGAAATCTGTCGTCGTCTCACACATTTTATTGACGTTACCTGACTTCATCAAAAACGCCGGCGTGGCCTTAGTTGGAAACTCGGAAGGCGCCGCGGTTCTCGGGATGCTGAACGATAAGACTTTCATGAATAACTACGCGACTACATCGTCAAAATCAGTAGTGAAAGCACGAATTGCTATCGCGTATCCTTTCGAACCGAGCTACTTTACCGACGGTTTAAAAGGATGGTTCGCGGGAACGTTCGGTTCGAGCTGGAGTTCGAATTGCCCAGTTTTGTGCATCAACGGTTCCGAGGACGAATTCTTCGGCCCGTTATCGTCGGTGGCGAGCGATGTCGTTTCGGCCAAAAGATTGAGCATGGATGGGCAAGAGAAAGAAGTAATGGAGAAGAATTACTCCGGCGATGCCTCGATCGCTTTGGAAAAGTTAGCGGCGCAACATCGCGCGAAGAATCAAGGTCAATCCAATCTTCTTTCCGTCATTGTCGTCGGCGCCAAACACGGTATTTTGAAATCACACGATGCCATGGTCTCCAAACTTTTGCGTAAGTTTTTACGAGCGCCGCAAAAGTGTCTGAAATCCGTCGTTGATGCGTTTAGCGAAGAAGTCGTGGATTACACCATCACCTCCAACGGCTCGGTCGGCAAGTTAATCCTAGAAACGAGAAAGGTAAAAACGGATGCGCTGCGATCGTCTTTGTACGACGCGGCGGCTTGAAAGAGGAAAAGTATTCTATGCGTTTAGCTTATGCGAGCAGAAGTAGTAGCGTAGCAACATCGTAGTAGTGGATACATAAATTAGTATATATATTAAAAGTTCACATCATAAAGCGTTTGATGATATGTAGATAATTTTCCTCCTCGTTCTCGCCTCTCTCTCGTATTTTTCATGCGGTTGATATTTTTTATTATTGTGTGGTCATGATTATTGGATGATGCAGCACCCTTTCTCTTGCGCAATCTTGGACAATTCCTGCGCCTTCTTTTGTGCGGCTTCGTAGGCTTCCTTGCCTTTCTTCGCCGCGAAGTCCTTCGCCTCCAACGCTTTCGCCTTGGCTTGGTTCGCCGCCTCCATCGCCTTATCCTTGTACTCCGAGTACTTGTTCTCCGCCTCTTTCTTTTCGGATTCGGCTCTCTTCAACGCAGCTTCCTTCTTTTCGACTTCCTCGGTCGCCTTCTCCGCTTCTTTTACCTCCTTGGGCGACGCATTCGCAGCTGCGGACTTTTGTTTGGTTAACTGCGCGGACGCTTTCGCCGCTTCCAACTCTTCCGCCGCCTTCTTGGCTTTGGCAACCGTCTCCTCGGCTTCTTTCGCCGCCTTCGCCGCCGCCTTTTCTTCCTCTTCCGCCTTCTTCGCGGCTTCGTCGGCGATCTTTTGCGCTTCTGCGCGTAATTTCTCCATTTCCGCCTTTTCTGCCGCCTTCTTTGCTTCTTCTTCAGCGGCAATCTTGGCCAATCGTTCCTCCTCGGCTTTCGCCGCGGCGATGCGTTCTTTCTCCGCCTCCTCGACCGCTTTTTGCTTCTCCAAAGCGGCTTGTTTCGCCGCTTCCGCCGCTTTTTCTTCGGCTTCCGCTTTTGCGGCGGCTTCCTCGGCTTCTTTCGCCGCCTTCTCTGCTGCCGCTTTCGCCTTGGCTTCCTCCTCAGCTTTCTTCTTCGCGGCGGCTTCCTCCTCCTTGGCCTTCTTCGCCGCCTCTTCCGCCGCCTTCGCTTCCGCCTTATCCTTTTCCGAAGCCTCTGGCGCCATGCTCTTTTGCTTGGTCAACGTCGCTTTCTTCTCGAGCTCCACCTGTACTCCCGTCGCCTCCTCGGCTTCCTTCTTCGCCTTCTCCTCCTTCGCCGCCGCTTCCGCCGCTTCCTTCGCCGCTTGCTTCTTCGCCTCGGCTTCGGCCTTCGCCTTCTTCTCCGCGATTTGTGCCGCAACCTTCGTTCTTTCCGCGTTTGCAATCTCAACCGCGTTCGCGACTTCCTTCTCCGCGTCTTTTCTCAAATTCTCGATCAATTCTTTCGCGACGCGTTTGCGTTCCGTTTTCGAAATCAAAATCTCCCTCATTTCCACCTTGAGCAGTTCGTGGCATTCGTTCAGAATTGTCAATCGTTGCTTCGCGAAGTGTTCCTTCTTCAACTTCTCCTTATCGACGAAATCTTCGCCGGATTTAAAAAACCCACCCTCGGCGCCGGTATCTTCTTTGACTTCAAAATCTTTCGGTGCGGATGCCATCATTTCGTCGAGTTTTGTTTTGAACACTTGGGTGAACCACTCTTCGCCGGAGATGATCGAGGCGTCGATTATTTTTAATTCTTCGGATGACATTATTAATAATTTATGTGTTGTTATTCGTGATATTCAGATCTTTGATAACAGTAAAATAGTAGTGCGTTATTCTTCTTCTTCTTCTTCTCCAAAAGTTTGTTTATATATGTGTATATATATATTCGCGCGGAAAGAAGAGAGTAGTATGTAATGGAGATTGAATTGTTGAATTGGATTGAATTGAATCGAATCGGCTGGCAAATATCTTTTTAGGGTTCCATGATAAACCCTAAACTCTCATGAAACGAATCCTCCTAAGAGAGAGAAAATTCTCCATAACTGCCTTTGCTCCCTTTCTCTCTCTTCTCGAGAGAGAGAGAGACAGAGAGAGAGGGAGATGAGAAGAAAATGTTGCGACGATGATGATGATGCGACAAAGAAGGATGTTTTACGACGGGGGCGGCGCTTTAACAGTCGTCGTCTTCTTTGTCTTCTTTTCCCTCTTTTCCTCCTCGGCTTTGTTTCTGTTGAACGAAGCGGATTGGAAGGCGGACGCTGCGCGTGGTGGTTGTGTGGTGCTTTCGCCGAAGACGATCACTTTGGTGGACAACATAAACAAAAAACAAACAATCACGCGATTCTCGTGGACGCCTCGCGCTTTTGGTTCAACTACCGCCACGCCGCGAACACGTTGGCTATTTACAAAACGATTAAACGATTAGGTATTCCGGACGAGAATATTATTCTGATGGTGGCGGACGACTACGCGTGTAACAGCCGGAACGTTCGCGCCGGGGAAGTGTTCACAGACGATAGCGGGTACGAGAATAACGTGTATACGGAGGATATAGAGGTGGATTATCGAGGCGACGAGGTGACGCCAGCGAATGTTTTGAGGGTATTGTTGGACGCGCACTACTATAACTCCGAGGAGGACGAGAGCGACGACGACGGTAGCGTACTACTCAATCTACCCAACTCGAAACGATTGCGGACGGACGAAAACTCGAACATTCTCTTCTACCTCACCGGTCACGGCGGTGACGAGTTTTTAAAGTTCCAGGACCAAAAAGAAATCACCTCGATGGATTTGCAAAACGCGTTTACGAAGATGCGCGAGATGAAACGGTACAACGAGTTGTTGTTCGTCGTGGACACATGTCAAGCTGGGACGATGTTTAGAAGGTTTAACGGATTGAGGAATATTATCGCAGTCGCGTCTTCGATGAAAGGTGAAAACAGTTACGCGCACGGGACGAGAAATGATATCGGTCTGGCCGTTTCCGATCGCTTTACGAGGTTCCTGTACGAGTATTTGAAGAGGGACAACGCGGAGGAAATCACGTTGAGAGAAGTTTTCCAAAGAGCGCAGTCACCGCAGATTAGGAGTTATTTGATGAGTACCGTCCAAGTGGATTGGTCCAACTACGTTAACGGACGACAGTTGGGCGATGTGAAGGTTGGGGATTTCTTTGCCAACGCTCATAGTCGCCGCAAGAAGAGTCGTACTTTTAACGCGCAAAAATCCAACGAAAAGGACGAGGAAGCGTACGCGACCATTTTACCTGGATTTGCAACGGCATCAGCGTTTACATCAGCATAGCTTTTCTAGTATGCATTACGTAGTGTTAGTATGATTTTAGTAATAATAGTAGTAGTATTTCCGTGTGTATCTTTTCTTATATTGTACATTAATAGTAAGTCCTTCCATCGCGTTTACTTTTTCGCCGCCGTTGCGCTTACCCTCGGTTTGCGCAACTCCTCTCGCGCGAGAATCTCCTCCGCCTGTTTCGTATACTCTTTAATCTGTTTTATTTTTGCCGGGTTTACCGCGAAATGAAATTCACACGACGCAACGGTTAATTGCAATGCCGTGTTCGTGCTTCGATTTGTTAGTTCTTTAGCTTCGTCGAGTAACTTCTCCAATCGACTGGTGAGATCGATAGCCTCCGCGGCGTAACGCTTCTCGTCCTCCAAACAATCACGGTTAGCGTTCGTTTCGACTGGTGGAACCTGCGGAGATAACTTTGGGGTGTTGGTACTCTCTTTCATCCCTTTCTAGCTACGGCGGTCGCGGTGTTAGTGGGGATGGGAAGATCCTCTGCAGATCTCGGTTTCGCCGCGTTTTCCTTACCGCCTTCGCCTCGGCGCTTCTTCTTCGACGGCGAAGTCATCGTCGGTGGTAACATCGAGCGTTGCTTCAAAAGCAAATTCGACGACGATGTTTTCGATTGTTCCTTCGTCATCGCATTAACCTTTTCTGCACCTTCTACCGCCATTTCCACCGGCGTATTCCCCGGCGTCGGAGGTAAAACTTTCCTCTTGATGGCGTTTGTGCTCGCCGGATTCGTAAAATCTTCTTCGCCGCGCGCGACGACTTTCGTGAGCGCGATCTGTAAATTTCGCGGCTGTATCAATTCCGCGTTTCGAGCAGAATTCGTTGCCTCGCGCTGTTCTTTTTGTTGTTGTTGTTGTTCTTGTTCGTTAGCTTCTTTCGCCTCCTCGTTTACCTTTTCTTCTTTCTCTTCTTCTCTTCCCACCTCTTCTTCCTCGAGCTCTTCTGAGTGTTCCTCGACGTCTTCTTCGCCTGAACCCATCACCTCGTCCTCTTCATCGCTTTCGAGCTTAAACTCGTCGTCCAAATCGTCCTCCAAATCGTCCTCCTCTTCGATCATCCTGTTGTTTGTTGCACAAAGGAGGTTTAGAGATAACAAAACAAAAGAAAACGCGCGAAGTAAGAAAAGAGACCGTTTTTTTCCGTCCGTTGTACTCGTACACGTAAACGCGCGTAAAAAAAAACACGAGAAGAAGAAATTCCAACACCTACCTCGCTTTTTTAAACAAGTGCGCGTTCGCTCTCGGTCGCACCACATTGTTGGTGTTGGTGTTGAACGACGAAGACGTCGTAGTCGTCGTCGCAGTATTCGTTTTTCCTCCTTGTTTTTGTTGCATATTTTTTCTCTTTTTTTTTGTGGGCAGAGGGTTCGTTTTTTCTTCTTTTTTGTTTCTTCTGTGCATCAAACAACTCTGTCAAAAGTGCCCGAATTTCTCTCACAAGTATCTTTTTGGGTTGCACACTTCTTTCAAATCAAATGCGTTTGTTCTTTTTGCCGTGGCTTTAAGACAAAGAAAAGGATGTCGTCCTCGCCGCCAAAAACGGACGGTGATGAGAACGATGGTGACAAGTGGAAGAGTGTCGTTTTTTTTCTCGGCCAATCGTACGCGCCTTTAAGAGTCGATGGCAAAGGGTGCGATGATGATGATGATTTTTGGGGGAAGATTTTAAAGGAAGAAGGTCGTTGGCTCGCCGTGAGCGTCGAGTGTTCTCCAAGATTCGGATCAGCGACACATCGGGAGGGATCGTGCCTTTACCACGTGCGCATTGAATCTTCACACGGACACGGGAGATGGTGTCGACCGATGCCGAACGTCCTGTGGGTGGAGATGACATTTTCGATGGAAGATGTTTTAAGGCACATCGAAGAGATCGGTTTCAGCGGCGTGGACGAGGAAGACGTGCGCGAGATGATTCGAGAGGGGCTGCGAAAGAAGGAGAGAAAAGTGAACGCGGTGGTGGAACGGAGAGGCGGCGTATCGCTTCAAGGGTTGTCGAACGATCAGGCGTTGGATGCGCTCCATGGAAAAATTAACATGTATTGCGAGATTGAGTGCGTGATGAGGGGACATTCGAAACCGTTTACGTTGACGCTACCGCCGACTCCGACGAATTGGAATCATAGCGATATTGCTTTAGTAAACGAAAACATAGAAAACGGGGGAGGAAGCGTAGGGATGTCGAAGTTTGCGTACAGGGCGATGAAGGAGCTGGAGGAGTTGAGAGAGGCTGTTCGAAATACCTCGAACAATGAAGACGTGAGGAAGAAAGAAGAGATATCGCAGAAGTATTTGAAGGAGTATTCCAAGGAGTTACCGCCGCCTGAAGCGAAAGCGAAATCGCCAGTGAAAAGAAAAGCGATGGGAGGTGGGTTTGGCGGCAACGTTAAAATAAAGAAGTAGGGATATGAATTTAGGAATCGTAGTAAACATATATAACAGCACGCTAACTAAGTGATGATTTTTGTCGTTTGCGATATCGCTTTTTCTATGTGTGCATTTCTTTATCTTTTGCCTAAATCAACCGAACCTTCTCGAACTTCATTTTTATCATACGTACTTTTCGCGGCGTTGAAGTCTGGACCAGACGGCGTCGCAGTTTCACTTTTTACTCCATTCGAAGTCCAATCGTACGGTTTTGCTTTCAAAACCGGGAGCGTTTTCTCGCCGGCGCCAGTCTTACCGAGCGTTCGCGAGAGAATGTACATCAGCGCCTCTTTCGATTCGTCCTCTTTCAGGTACTTGGCGATGAATTGAAGTCTCTCAAAGTTAGATTTACCGAAATCGGTTTTGTACCACTCAGCAATGATCTTCGACGCTCTGATTTCATCCACGATGCAAGGTCTTTCTTCGTCGTCTCTCTTCCCGTCGGTTCGGTTGATGAGCAAAGAGCATCGATAATCAATTTCGACGTCGCCTTCGATAAACGCAAAAGCAGCGTCTTCCAGCTGCTCATCAATTTTATCACCTTTGAAAACTCGAATGGGTGGGCACGACTTCGCTCCGCACACTAGCGCGAAGTGAATTCTCGGATCCATCGGCGTTATGCAACATTCGCGTCTCGCGTCGCCATTTTTAAACGGTCCTCTCGAGAGTTCTGGTTTGCCTAACAACACGCCAATCGCCGCCGGCGAAGGTCGATTCGAACGCAACACGCCGTGTTCGATGTCGTTCGCGGAGTATTGTAATCCGCCGATATCATATTTGGCCTCGTCGAAGAACTTCAATCGTTTGAAAGTATCGTCCGGTACGCCTTTAACGATGGTCGCGTGGACAATTAACGCGTTGTAAATGTTGATGAAAAACGCCATTCGATCGTCTCTGTTCAACAAACGCGGATCGCATCTTTGCAACTCAGCCGCGACGGCTTTGTACTCCTCAAACTTTTCGCTCTCTTTCATACCTTCGTAATCTACGTACGTTCCGTCTGCGTTCAAAAATGAGCCGTACAATTCCAATATGCGCTTTCGAAGATCGTTCGCCACCGTCGTCGCGTCTCTCGCCGCGCCGCGAAAGATAAACTCGCTATTCAATCCAGCCACGCCAACTTCAACTTCGTCTTTTTGAAACCGAAATACACCTTTTTGGTACCCGTTTACGCCGAATTTGCTAGGATCGATGTTTACAGAGCTACTAAACGCGTCCGTTCTATCGATCGAGTGCATCAACTCTTCCTGCACCATCATCTCGCCCACGTCTAAAGCCGCTTTTCGATCGGCGCAAATATCTCTCACCACCAACCACTGAATAAACCGTTCCGCGCTGAACGTTTTCGGATACTTTTGCGGACAAAACGGAATTATCGTCCTTCTCTTCGTTTCAACTAACTTTAACCCGCCTTCCTTTTCGGGATCTCTCCTCGCCATGTTCACGATGTGCACCAATCCTTCGTATGGAATCTCGTCGGCGAACTTTATGTCGCCGCCTTCGCGACTTCGCTCTGTCGTTTTTCCCGTTTGTTCAACTACTCTTTCCTCTGTTTCCTCCGCAACGCCACTCGTCGTGGTGGTATCAATCTCGCACTCCTCCACCCCCAACGCGTTCTCTTTGCACATCTTCTCCTTCAGCAGCTCTCGCATGATAATCTCCGGCAACGCGCTTTTGCTCCTCCCCTCCTCTTTCGTCTTTTCACCACCACCATCGTTTCCATTTATCTTCTCCATCAAACTCCCATCTTCGAGAGCTTTGATCAACTCGTCCGCGCCGCCGAGTATTTCTCCGTCCACGTAAATCTGTGGTATCGTTCGCATGTTCGACACCGATTTCGAGAGCTGCAAAATCCTCTCCCCGCTTTCCTCTCGTTCAAACGCGTCCACATCGACGTCGAGATACGCGAGCGACATTTTATCTAAAGCTGATTTCGCGCGCTTACAGTGCTTACACGAGGAGGATGTCACGATGGCGATCCTCAAGTTCTCGTCGTCGTTCATCTCGTCGTCGTCGTCTTCGGTCAATCGGGACGGCTCCGCCACGACAGAGGAAGATGAAGATCTTCTCCTTTGTTTCGTAAGAAGAGGATTCTTGGTGGTAAAATCGTATCTTCTCCCCCGGGTCGACGTAGTAGAAGGATTCCCCGAAGAACTTTTGCTGCGAATGCCGCTGCTCGATCTTCCTCCTCCTCTGACTCTCGCCGGACCGAGGAAAAAAACAGAGCAGAGCGGTGAAGAAGTGATCATATATGTGTGCGTTTATCTCCTTCTTCTTCTTCTTCTTCTTATATCTTCGTCTTACTTCGTCTCTCTCTCTCTCTCTGAAGCTTTTTATCTCAAGAATTGACGAGCAAAAACAGTTTAGGGTCTTTAACCATATTCTTGAGATCTGCAGAAAGCACCACAAAAGGTCAAGCTCATTGCATTACCCCTTTGGAGTAACGCACAGAGAGAGCACAGAGAGAGAGACAGAAGCAAAGGGAAGAGAAGGGAAGATAAGTGACTGAACGTTGTTTATTATATCATTCGTCGAGGTCGAGGAGCGCGGCGTCTTTCTTTTTTTGTAAGGGCGGAAGAGATATATTATGATGGACCACAACGAGGAGCGCAAAGAGTCTTTTTACCGAGCGAAACGAATTCATTTTCTCGGACGAATCGTGCACGTGTGCACGCAAAACGAGAACGGTCCGTGTCCGTTGCTCGCTTTGGCGAATGTTTTACTTCTCAGAAACGCGATTCAAATGCGGAATTTTGCGACGACGAGTACGAGTAGTAGTGGTGGCGAAGAGTCGTCTTCCTCTCCTCAACTTTATTCCTCGCACGAAGTCATCGCGACGTTAGCGACGAGAATATTAGACTCGAACGTCTCCGAGAAGACGGGGGAGGCGTATAAAGGGTTTCAGTTGGGCGAGAACGCGCGAGAACGAATGTATGAGAACAACGAGAAGAATATTGAGACGGCGTTGTCGGTGTTGCCGAGTTTAGTGAACGGGTTAGATGTGAACGTGCAGTTTATCGATTCCGAGGCGTTTGAGTACACGGCGAACTTGTGCGTGTTTGACGCTTTGGACGTGAGTTTATACCACGGGTGGGTGGTGGACGCGAAGTTTGACGTCGCGACGGGGCACGTGATTAGTAGACTGAGTTATAATCAACTCGTAGAACGGTTGATTGAATTGAGAGACTTGGAACAAGAACAAGAGATGATCGAGGAAGAGAAGAAGAAGATCGAGGAAGAGTTGAATTTAAGCGCGAAGGAAAACATGCTTCACACGGAGGATTCGCCGACGACTGGGGAGCTGAACAAACAGTTGGACGAGTTGGCGGAGATGATGGAAGGTGGGAGCAACGTGACGACGCCCAGATCAAAAAGTAATCAGAATAGTTTTAGCGAGAATAACAACAAGAGCAACAGTAATAACAATAACGATAATAGCAATAGCGAAAAGAGTTTAGCGGCGATCGGCGAAGAAGAAGAAAGAGAAGAGGACGAGAGAGTGCGTTTACAGAGACAAATATCGAACAATTTCAATAAAATTGTCATGGAGCGCACGGCCATCGAAGAGTTCCTAGAGGCTACCTCCACGCAGTGCACCGAGGAAGGTTTGAAATCTGTTTTTGGTAACATGCGGAACAACGAGTTGGGCGTGTTTTTTCGAAACAATCACTTCTCGGTAATTTTTAAAAGAGATAATCAGTATTTGCTTTCTCTGGTTACTGACGAGGGATTCATCGACGAACCGTCAATCGTTTGGGAAATCGTCTACGACGACGGCGCGATCGACGACGACGATATCGATTACGCCGAAGAAACTGACGACGATCAATTGGCGCGGTTGATGAGAGAGCAACGCGCGAGAGAACGCGAACAAGTTTTCTTAAACGCCGATTTCAAACCGTTCGACGGCACAGGCGAAGACTATTTCGATGTAGAAAAGAGCTCACCGGGTGCGATTAAAACGAGAAGCGGACGCGCGTCAGTCTCTTCCTCGCAACCAGGCTCGGCGATGAGCGGAGGTGGCCTCGCGGCGTTTTCGCCGCGGCAAGGCACCTCCTTCCCTGCGTCCCCGGCGAAAGCTTTAGGCGGGACTCCAACAGCCACGACGACTTCCTCGGACGATGATTTCGAAGTCGCTCGAAAACTGCACTCGGAGTTAAACTGCAACGCTCGATTCGAGGCCCCGGTGGCTCCGAACGCGCATCACGTCGACGCGCAATTCATTCCTCCGTCGCAAACGTACGAAAACAGCGCGGATGCCGATTTAGCCTACGCCATGCGTTTACAAGAAGAGGAGGAACAATCTGCCGCCGCTCGAGAACGCGAAAATGGAGGACGTCGTTCTGCTGGACATTTCGCGGACATCCCTCCAACCTACGGCGCTCGCGGTCGCTTAGCCGAGGACCCGATGTACGCCGCCAACGCGCCGCACGAACAAGGCCAAAACGGAGAGCAACGAAGCGCCTATTTACGTCCCGTGAGAAAGATGAAAGTCTCCTCCTCGGGCGGTAAGAAGAGCTCCTCGGGTGGCGGCGCGAAAACCAGCGAAAACTGTTGCATTCAATAATGAATACTACAATAGTCCTCCGTGTAATACTAGTTGCGAGCGATTCTCGCGTCCTCTGCTGCTTATGCTGAATTTTTTCTCTTTCGCTTACAAAACAGACAACACCAGAAGCTTCTTTGGAGGCCGCGTCGTCATAAAAACTCGCCACCATTTCCGTCCAAACTCTAATCGCGAGGAAGACCGCCATGTCGTTCTGGGATTCCGTGACGACTGGCGCCCAAAACGCCGCCGAAACCACGAAACTCGTCTCCATTGTATGTCTTTTATTCTCTTTTTCTTTCTTTCATAGTCTCTCTCGCTCTCCTCTTTCGCGCGTAATCAGAAAGCGAAGAAGGTGAAACAAAACTCCGACACCCCCGGGGAAATGGTCTCGACACATCATCTCTCTCACTCGCGGTCCTCAAGCGTTTCTCTTCCTCTTCGTCTTCTTTTAACTGACAAACGATGTGTCTTTCCCGTTCCATATTATCACCGTATAAAACAGAGAACGAAACTCCAAGCGGAAGTGATGTACTTCGAACAACAAATCAAACAAATCATGCAAAATTTCGGAGTCGAATGCTTCCCGCACATGGAACAATCCAACTCGGGCTTAGTGCAACAGGCGTTTTTAAACGCGCAAAGAGGCATCGAGGAATATCGCGCGAAAATCGAAGAGAAGAACCGAGAGATTAACGAGTTGAATCAACAGATTGACAACGTCGGGAGATGATGATGCTATTTCGTGTGTATCGATTGATTACTATTAAATCTTTAACGTAAACGCGTTCTCGACTCGCAACGCTTGTGTTCTTTCCTTCATTCAATTAAGTCGCCATTTCATTGCAGTCCTTTTCCCCTTCTTAAATCATGACATCATCACTGTTGTTTCATCATCACGTGCTTCCCATCGCGGCGGCGAGACATCGTTCTACTTCTTGTACTTCTTCTTCTCGCGTAAAAACGAACGCGGGGCTCCTTCGCGTCGATCGTTTCGACGGGGTACAATCATCGTCCAATTTTCGCCGCCAACGAACATTGCGAAGACAAAAGCGGTTCCCGAAGCGAGGTTTCCCAATCAACGCGGGCGGGTACGAGGGGCAGACGGAGGAGGAAAACAACGCGCTGGAGAATCTGAGAAGGCAGAGAAATCAGAGAGATGTTCGACGAGAAGGTTTGAAGCCATTCGTGGCACCGACAAGGAATGCATTAACCACCACGAACGACAGGTTTTCCTCGTACTGGGAGGACGAAGAGGACGACGACGAGAGGAACGACAACAACAACAAGAATCCTCCAAATCCGAGAGGAGTGCCGCCGAGATGGCAGAACGTGTTGAATAAGTACGTGTTAAACCCGTACGGAGTGTTCGCTCTCGTCGCTTTGCTTTCAGTTTTGAATCCTCAATATATCGATAAAGGCCGATCGAACTTAGCGATGCAACTGTACAACCGAGACACGCCGGGCGATATCGTCGCGTACAAGACCAAGGACGGAAACTTGTTCAAAGTTTCGAAAGATGAGGGAATAATCACGTATAACGGGAAAGATGGGATGGTGGTGGATAGTAAAGGAGGCGTGTGGATTGCGGTTGCAAGGAAGGATCAGCCGGAAATTGTCAAGGAGAAGTATTACGTCGGGCAGATTGAAGACGTGCCGGTGTTGCCGAAGAACCCGACGAAAGGCGAACAGAAGTTGTTCGATAAGTACATGCAAGAAACGTTCGCGAAGACTTTGCAGGACGTGCCGAAAGATTTGAAGAAGGTGTACAATACGAAAGATCCAGAGTTTATTTTACCGTTAACGGAGAAAGAGATCGCGGAGGATGGGTATTATTTTGGAGACGAGGAGGATTGGATGGCGCGAAGAGATTGAGATATCGTAAGTTTTTTAATACCTGTTGTTACAAAAACAATGTAAAAAGTTACCAGCGACTGCCTTTTGCACCACCACTGCCGCCACCGTCACCGCGCCCACCTCCTCTGGAGTACACTTCCTTCCCGTGCGCGTTTCTCGAAAAATTCGAGTACGATTCGCTCTTCGGGTTGTTGCCGTTGTTTCTGTCGTGGTGATGGTAACTGGAGGCTTTTTTGTTTTGGTACTTGTCCACCTTCGCTTTGCGGTGCTCCACGTACGGGACGTTGGGGAAGGTTGGCGGAATTTCCTTCTCTTTGTGGACTTCGGTCCACCCGTCGTCGTCCTCCGCGACTACTTTTTTGTCTATACTTTTTCTTCTATTGTCTTCTAATTCGAGCTTTTCGATGGCTTTGGAGACGTCTTCATCCAATCGACGCGTCAACGCCAACAAACGGTGGTCTTTACCCAACGCTTGGTCCATCAATGGCGTCACTAAAACGCCTTTCTTCTCGAAATCGCGAACAAACTCTTCCATTTTCTCGTCTCTGGAGATGACAAAAGCGATCGAAACTTGTCGGTCGTTGATTTTCTTGGAAACCCACTCGTAACACTCGTCGTTACAGCAGTACATTTTAGCGACGTAGGAAAGCAACAAGACGTCCACGGGACCGCCACACTTTTCTTCCAACAGCGCGTCGCCATCTTTGACCAAATCAAACGCGGAAAACTTCATCGGTTGTAACTGGTTGCAGATTTTTTCCCAGCTTTCGGCGATGTCCAAGCTGATCAACTCCACGTCGCCGTGTTTCTTCGCGTCGTAGCTCGTTCGAAAAGCGTACTCGACGAACCACTTAAACGCCAAGAGTTCAAATCCAGGTCCCCCGCCTAAAGAGGCCACGCGTAAAAAAACATTGTCCACGTCCTCTTCCTCTTCCTTGGCCGCCTCAACCGCGGCGTCCGCGTCGTACTCGTTCGTCTCCCTCGGTTTCTGTCTTCTCTCGTCCATCTGTTGTATCTTTCGATCCACAAACTCGAACAAGCGCTTCTTCTTCGCCTTCTCGAACGTCGACCACGCCTCGGTCAACCTCTGAATAGATTTATACCGACAGTACTCAAAAATCAACCCCAAATCGGCGTATTCCTCTTGCGACCACGTGACGTCTTCGTTCTTGATGGCGGGTTTCCTCGCGTAAATCTCGCGGCCTTTCTCCAGCGTCTCGTCGATGTTCTTCCCGGAATCCG
>Ga0257106_1000337_pt1 | contig 29050 bp, 12 predicted proteins | sample LP_taG_3_FD_190177 | JGI IMG/M metagenome (GOLD analysis project Ga0257106, IMG submission 190177) | Marine microbial communities from Northeast Subartic Pacific Ocean, Canada - LP_J_2011_P26_10m | ecosystem: Environmental > Aquatic > Marine > Oceanic | place: Canada: Northeast Subartic Pacific...
TATACCGTTGTCATCTTCATCCGATGCGAGAAGTAAAGCAATCAAATGAAAATTTAGGGGATTAAATGAAAATACTCTCCGCGGGCGTTTCAAAGCCATCGGTACGCGCTTCACATCACGTGTTTCAATACAACATGCGTAAAAACGCATAACTAAGTACTACTATAATATACACAAATCCAAGCATGCGCCATTTGCCATTACCACTCGCCATGCGAGCAAAGTATAACGTCGCGCGATCGAGCTCAGTAAAAAGGAAAACAACTTGCCCTGCTCTTTGATGCCCAATGAACTTAGCGATGTGCATTCGAAAATGTTCAAACACATTTCTCTGCTTATCGAAATGCAGCAAGTTGCGAGCGCTCGTAGCTGGATCGATCGAAGCGTCGTATGTCGATGTTTTGGAATAAGTCGAAGCGGCGGCGGCGCGTCGCATCGCTAAGGTGGCTATTTCACTAGTGTGGCGTTCGATTGCAATCTGCGCTTGGATGAGTTCATCTGCTTTTGCGTTCAATGAAGCCTCCAACTCTACTTCTTGAATCAAAGAAACAACCCTGTTTGTATTCGTGCGTGTCTGTTCACTCAGTGTTTGTCTTCGTGTTCGAACTTTCTCTCGCACGTGTTCTAATTCTTCTTGCGTGGGATTCGGCATTGCTGCTTCGTAATTACGATTGTTCGCACCAGATATCGTCCCAATTTCCTTGCTTATCTGTCCATCCAGCCTTTCTAACTTCTGTTTCGCGTCATCTCGATTCAGCTCTACAGCGAGTAAGGACTCTAAACGTTCATCTCTCAACCTCGTTTCCATCGAGAGCTCTTTCTGAGCGTGAACGAGCGCTTGGACCACGTCGATGTCACCGGATGTGCTAGTTTCATCATCATCAAAATTTCCTGCTGTTCTCGCTTCTATAGATGCTCTCAGAGCACGTTCGTGAGATATTTGTACATTTAATCGATCGATACGTTCGGTTTGTTGCACTGCGCTATCGTTTGTTAATAATGTTTTCGACAGGATGCGTTCTAAATCCCTCTTTTGCGCCTCTCGTATCTCTAATAACTCATTTGTTCTCAAAAACAGCTGCTCATCTGGAAGCACTCTTTTCGCAGAATACTCACGAGCATCGTGATTGCTTTGTTGTTGCTGTTGTTGTTGTTGTTGTTGTTGAGCGTTGATTTCTCTATCCAACTGTTCAAGCCTTTGAATTGAAGTTTTAGCAGCGCGCTCTAAGAAGTCCATAGCATTCAGAGCATATCAGAAATTGAAAACAATAACGCAGCAACGCCGCAAGACCGTGGAATGAGATTTACTTAAACGCGTGATAAAGGAGTTAGTTGGAGCTTTGTCCTCGAGTCGCGTTGTTGTTACAGAAAGTACGGATTTTTCGATTTGAAATCAAATTTGACTTTGTGCAAAACGAAAATAATGCGCGCTTCAAAAACTTTCTTCGAAATATATTACAAATGCAGCTTCACTAAATCAGATTGGATGTCATCTTTGCCTCCAAACGCGTACTTCCATCGCCACGACGGCACCCCCGGAACGATATCTTCATACGTTTCACTTAAACAACCCGCATCGCCATTCACACTTCTAATAACTAGTCGCTTTCCATTCGGTACTTCGTACGCACAGTTGCCGCGCAATGCACAGCCTTCGATATCGATTTCAGCGTTACCGTGAAGAACAATTTCCGCACTTTCGTCTCTGGAGTACATCGCGCTCCAATACACGTTCCCTTCCTTTTCCCAATCTATCCCCGCATTCAGTACGTCGACGTCTACTATTCGAGCCCTTCCGCAATCTATATCACTCATTGTACCTTCTCCAGTCACGTTAGTACACGTAATCAGTAAAGATCCGTCAACGCGCACGTTTTCCCAATTCAGTTCCGCTATTTCTAACTTCACTTCCGATTTTCGAGCTATAGATCCGCCGCGAAGTTTTTGCGCGATGATGTCCCACAAAGGACCCATCGCCGGATGGATGGCGAAAATAAAGCCAGGCCCGGTGTTCAAGTATCGCTCTGCAGAGCCATCATCCGGCGGAGGATGCTCGATCGAACATTTCGACAACATATCGGAGGCGTTTAAAAGTAAATCGAGAAACGAACCGTCCGGTGTTTGCGCGAGAGACTTATCGTCAGGTTTTCTTTGGCGTTTTGCACTACTCGTAACTCTTCGCCGTAAAGTGAAAAGTACAAAAGTTGGGAGATTCATCCAATCTTTTTTCGTCAACTTCCCGGGAGATTTACGCATGAGCGCATCCGCGATGTTTTGCATCGAGCATTCTAATCGGCCACCTTTCGTTCCGTCTTTCTTTACAGCTTTTGATAAATTAATCAACATTCCTGGAAACGCGGCTCGCGGAGAGGACGTCAAAGTATCTCGAATGTGTTTTAAACCGACGTATAAAACGTTTGTGTTCGCTGGATACGCGGATTCTTCGGCGCCGGAGTTTTCAGCCGGCTCGTCCGAGATGCCTAGTTTATCTAATTCTGTGTACTCAACGTTCGAAATGCCATACCATCGCTCTTTCGTGACTTGATTCGTCTTCTCAACCAAAACATTAATCCCTTCCGAAGCGCCGACGGCGCGCTCGCAAGAGACGAACCCAAGCGCTTTGTTGTCTTGTCTTCCCAACCCGGAAAGCGCTAAAAGGGTCGTATCCGTCCCGGCCATAGGATTGGTGATTTGTCGAACAACACCTCCAGTTCTCTTTTGTTGCTCCAGCCAATCAAAAACACCTTCGTCGTACATTAGTTTCCATAACGCGCCGTGTCCGCCTGGTTTCAGCGCAATGTCGCACGAGTAGTTTTCGCCTTTATCCTCACTCGAAGATGCGCTAATCCACTCACCGCCTCGAGTCGTCAACACCGGCACTAAAGGCTGCTCAAATAAACGAAAATTATCACTTCCTCGTCCAAACCAATTTGAATCGTTCATAAACTTTGATATTCGACGGTGGTTACCTTTTGTCATCGACGTCATTATCGCGATCGGTGTGACTAACTTGCTCGCCTTCTCTATCTCCTCGTCGTCGAATACATCCGGAGAACTAGCTTTTATTTTATAGTACAACCACTCCCTCGCTCTCACGTCGCGAATGAGGCCCTCGAGCAACGGCCTCCCGTTATACGGGAGAAACGCCGCGGGTAACGCTTCACCATTTTCGGGATCGAGGAGACCTAGCCGGTCGCCCGCGCCGCCCAGAGGGTATATTTCGCACATCTCCGGGAGCGCCTCTATTCCTTTTCGCGCAGCTTTTCGAGCAAACTCGCCATCACCTTCTCTTAAATCCGGGCCTGAAGGAACGTGCAACGACATGTCACATTCAGAATCGTCGCAACTTTTTGAAACATTTTTATCCTCGTCGTTGTCTTCGTAACTCGGAACGCAGTCTAATCCGTGGCAGTCTTTATCAGCATGTATCACAGCAGGAGGGCCACCGAAGGATTCGTGCATGAGCTCTAAAGCAACGGTTTGATACCCGACAATGCCACCAATCATGTCGTAAAACACTTCAACTTTCCCTAAAGTAGTCAAAAGTTTACTCAGCGAAGCTTCGCTTTCTGGATTTTGAGCAGCAAACCTGGAAAACACGTGTTGTTGCCCGCAAAGGACCGTGACTTTTATCAAGTACTGCTCTGTTTTTGATAGACTAGGCATAACTTTTTCCACGAGATCTGTTTTAGAGTTTATAAACGCTTGAACGGTCTCTGACGCGTCTACGATATCTATTTTTCCTTCCAAAGTGGGCTCTAGTAAAAGCCTCTCTCGATAGGGAGCGAGGAATAAAATCTGTCTTTCCTGAGCCTCGAAATCAGTGGACGTTTCTGTGGATGCTCTGAACTCGTGCTGAGGCGCGACCGCAGACAGTCTTTGGACGTGTCGTCTGTTCTTTGCGATTAATTGGCGTCGATGGTAGTTGCTCGAGGAAGAAGAATGTATGGCTTCTCCAAGCTGTTGTTGTTGTTGTTGTTGTCGTCGGTTATGGTTATTATTCCTTTTTTGTTGTTCGACAGAACAGCGCGATGCTTTTACCGCGTTTCTTTTGCTTTGCACTCGCCATCGACGATGCGATGCGTTGGGGCGTTCGTGCCCTGATACAACGCGCGTTGAACCAGCGAGCGTCGTCGTCATCTCCACGTGTACTACCTCTTCCCGCGCAAGCGGTGGTTCCTGTCCAGCTGTCCTGGGTGGAGAAAATTCTGAAGAAGTTTTGAACTCCTCGTCTCTTCAACGAGGTCACAAAAACAACAGACAGCTAAGAACAGACCAACTCGGAACAAAATTATAATATAACTCTCTCTCTCTCTCTGCTCTCTTCTTGTATATAATAAGATGGTGCTGCGCCAATCGACGCGTGACGATGAGGCATTTCATTCGCGCTATCACGAAGAAAACGAAGAAGAAGAAGAGGAAGAAGAAGAAGAAGAAGATTTCGTTTTAGTCGGGTATCGACCAACGAGAGGAAAAGGAAAATCTTCGTCGTTGGTTTTTGAACAAGAAAAAGATGTAGAAAAAGAAGGAACAGCAGAACACTCATCAACTCCAATCAGGAAAAGAGGAGGTTCAGTCGTGCTATTGGCACCGAGCATTGACGATGATTTCGACCTCGAGCTTTCCAAGTTTAAACGACTCGTCGAAACGATATCGCCAACGCCAGGAATCGATGCGTTGCGAGAAGAATTCGAAAAAAATACATCCTTGCAAGCGGTTGAAAACGCAAAAATAGAAACAGAGGAAAGGGCGCGCTTGCGGAAAAGTCGAGTGCAACTCGCCGCGCAACGTCGCATGCAACGCTTAGAGGAAGAGTTACGGTTGACTCTAGTCGAAGAATCAGCCTCTCGCGACGGTGCGATGCTGAAAATAGCATCGTTTCAAAACGCGCTCTCGCTGCGAGACGTTTCAGATGCGAGCGTCACGAATAAAGCGACCGAAGTTCGATTGAATCGCGTCGAAAAGGAACGCAAAGAGAATCTCGAAAATATTTCACAATTAGTACAGGATGCGAAAACCATGGCGCAGAAACAGCGCGAGGAAAAGGAGAAGCAGAAAAAAATTGAAGCCGAGAAGAAACTCGAAGAAGAGAAACGCGACAAGGAGATTCAAAAACAAAAAGAGAAAATGAAACAGGAGGAAGAGGCGCTAGCGTTGGCGGAAGCAAAGCAGCGAGAAGCTGAAAAAGTCCCCGCGGTATACGTCACTGCGGAAGCTTTAGAAGCGGAAAAGAGATCGCTTCAAGTACTGCACGCGGCTCGCGAACGCGTCGCCGCGTATTCAGCCTCTCCAGAGGCAAAAAGAGAACGACGCACAATTATTCAACGTTTGACCATACACGTTCAGCAAGTGGCGTGTACGAAAGACCAAGTCGTGAAGAAAGCGGACGATATCATCCGTGAGTTCTTAACGCCGGCAACACCTGAGCACATTCGGACGTACGCGATGATTACGCTCTCCAAGAAAATTTTAGCCCAGTGCGACGTTCAAGTTGCAAAGCTCAATCGTTACGCGTTCGCGTTGGCAGAAGTGCTCGCGAGATGTGCGGCGCACGTTCCCGAACTCTCGGAGATTTTTGTTGCGTTGCTCCGCGACGCGTGTCCCCTCGCGGTGCCGAAATATTATCCATTCCTAAAGAGTAAGTATGCGGAAGAAAAAGAATATTTCAAAATATGTGGATACGCGCCGAGCGAGGACGACCCGAACGCATTTGAAAGTTCTGATTCGTACGCTAATCGCATTTCCGGATACATGCTCTTGTATGGAGCGTACGTGCAAGTTTCTCGGGTAGTTGTGCAGAATCATCCGCACAGCATCGACCAAGCCTGGGCTTGGTTTTCTCGCCTGTTGAACAAGTGCCCTCCCAATCGACAAACAGCGGTTGCTTTGGAAAGTTTCCTAAAACACGCAGGTTACGAGTTCGTGAAAACGTATAGAAACCAAGGCGTGAAGCTCTTGTTAGTAATTGCGCAGCAATGGATCCCGAAATTAGAAAGTGCGCGCGATCCGGACGCGGTTCCTGTGATTTCTCGTTTGCGGACGTATCTTAACGAGCGCAAGTTTGAAATCCTTCCGGAGGGCTCTAATATGCCTAAGACGGACACGTCTTCGCTGACGATTTAGCAAATAGTAGCGATAGGTTTAGTAGTAACAAATAGATGCGTACTGGTATGTGCAGTGCAGTAGTTGTAATAAAATAGTTTAATTGTTGTCAGTTCAGGATGTAGGGATGATAATGGATGCGTTCTTTGTGCTGAAAAGAATACTTCGACTCTCGGCTGCTCCTTCCTTCTTTTTCGTGTTTGTATTTTGTGTGGGTTTAAAAAAGAGCAAAAACAAAGCGTCGTGAACGTACGTACGTTTTTCAGTAATCAATCGTCTCTTTTCTCTTCTCTCTGTCCGCATAGGAGTAAGTTTATAACAGAGGTCAGGATGTCTGAACCAACTCCAACTGCGAATGATGGCGAGGATGAGAACGGAACCGCGGTGGCAGCAGCCCCAGCCGCAGAGGACGTCTCTCCCCCAAAAGTAGTAGAAGAAGAGAAGATCGACGAATTTGAGGAAGTGCGGCTCCCGATCGAAGAAGAAGAAGAAGAAAAACGAAATGGAGAGGAGGAACCCGAGGACAAGGACGAGGACGATGACAAAGGAGACGAATCTGATTCCGAGGGCGGGGCTCAGATTGTTCGCAGAAGAAGGAAACGTCGCGCGTTAGAGCTCGACGAGGACGACTACGACTTGCTCGAAGACAATCAAGTCACCGGATTTAAACGCAAGGAAAAGAAGAAACGATTGCAAAAGAAATCCGCTGCCGCAGTCGGAGAAGACGACGACGATGACGACGACGAGAAGGAAGATCAGCAGAAGAAAGAACAAGAAGAAAAAGAAAAAGATACAAAAAAAGATGAAGTCGCCGGTGCAGACGAAGAGGCAGGTGGCGAGAAAGAACAACAACAACAGCAAGATGACGCCGAAGAAGAAAAGAGAAGAGCAGCTGCCGCCGAACGACGATTCGTCGATTCAGACGACGAGGACTCCGAAGAAGAGATGGCAGATTTCATCGTGCGCGATGAAGGTGAAGAACGCGAAACGGACGAAGAACGCGCTCGAAGGAAAGCGTATAATCGTGCACAACGCGAGAGAGGTGGAGCTAGGTACGACCAAGTTCGTGAGGCTGCCGACATTTTCGGAGACATTTCAGACTTACAAAAACTGTTCGCCAACCGGAAGCGACCGGGAGACGAAGGCTACTTGGGTGGAGAGAGTTTACCAGAGGACGTCTTGGAAGAAGAAAGTCAAAGTGAATACGAAACCGACGATGAAGATGTGGACGATTTTATCGTCGATGACGAGGAAGGAGGAGAAAGACCACCCCGCGAAAAGAAGATGCGTAAAGTTCGCAAGTTCAAGAAGCGAACGGCGGGAGTAACTCCAACCAAGTCTTGGGCGGAATTTGCTTTTGAACCGTCCGTGATCAAAGCACAAATGCTTACCGCAACCGATGATGAAATCAGAAATGCCGATTGGCCGGAAAGACTTTCAATTGAAAACGTCCAAGTACCAAACTTGAACACGCCTCGCGATTTTGCGGAAGAAGCTACGTGGATTTACGATCGCGTCATGGGAGTTGGCTCAATTCGAGGTATCCCCACTGAAGCCGGCGAGCTTTTATTGCGCGGAAGGATGGATTACGCGTCCGACGAAGTTATGGAAATGCGTTTATATCAACTTCAAAACGAATGGGGAGGTCAGCTGCCGGACACGGAGAGGCAGAACGTGTTGATATGCATCGAATGGTTTTTGAAGATGGTTCGCACGCAAGGTTATGAATTGGAATACCTGGCGACAAATATGCGCGATGACTTGCATCCTCTTTTGCGTGGCAAACCAGAAGAAGCTCGCCCACCGCTCGTCGGCGATCAAGTCATCATCCAAAGAAAGACTCGTTCCTTTGACGTCTTGCAAGCGGTATACGATTGGGATATTGCGTATGTGAAGTTGCAAAACAGAAAGCAAAAAGCGATCGAAACTTTGTATAAAGAGTTGGAAGCACACAGCAACGATCAACAGAGCGTGGCTACGCTAATGCGATTGCAAAAACTTATCGCGAGTTCGAAGTACGACGAAAACGTTCAAGACGTGGAGTCGAAAATGCAGCTGTTGTTGAAAGACGGAGCGGCAGCCTTGGATGCGAACAGCACTGGAGGAAGTCGCCGCCCACGTCGACGAACGGCGTATGATATGCACGTCAGTAGAGATGTGTTAGAGTTGTTCAAAATTTCTTCACCTGCACCCGAGAAGGTTGCGATGGCATTGGATACCACGTTCGCGTGGGGAGAGGCTGAGGGCGTTTACGACGTGGAAGACGACGCTATGACCGAAATTTTACCAGACGCGTCGCCGGAAGAACTCGCAAAACATTATCTCGATCAAGGCTACGAAGATGAAGAGGATGTCATTAAAGCATTGATTGAAGTTTCCGCTACTGAACTCGCGAACGATCCTGGTATTCGTCAGTGGGTTCGATTTCATTATCGTCAGTATGCGCAGTCGACGACGAAACCCACGTTACTCGGCAACGAGCAAATTGATACATTTCATCCTTTAGCAGCGGTGAAAAGAACCCTCAACAAACCATTATGTCATTTCACCGACATCGAGTTCTCAATGATCGCCGAAGGAGTTCGGAAAGGATTGCTTGAATTCGACGCATTTTTACCGGAACAAGAAGTTGAGAGACTCGTGCAAAACCTTTCAAACGCATACTGCTCTGAAAATGTTTCCGAGAAAGCCGAGCAATGGAACACAATTCGTCGAAAAGTTGTTGAAGATACTATTAAGAAAAAGCTTGTTCCGCAAATTGCACGAGAGGCAACTGCGCAACTCGTATTGGAATCGAAAAGGTCGATGGCCATCGCCGCGTTCAACGGAGCGTGGAGAATGTTGAACAAGAAGTCTTGGACGCCGCAGTTGATTGGCGTGAAGGAAGAAGATGTGCATTCTACGTTGAAGCACTTGGAAGTACGCATTATTTCCGCAGTTCCTGCCTCAGATCAAGAAACACCGACCACGCTCGTCTCGTTGGATGGTTCCGGGCAACTTGTTGACTTTTTAGAGTTGACGTCTTTCGGTAAGAGCGGAAGAGGCGGTTCGTACGGTACGCAGCAAGAAGAACAGAGAAAAGTCGCAGAGTTCATATCGAACCATCGACCGCACTTAGTTGCAGTCGCGGCTTCGGGGAAAAATGCCAAAACGTTGAAAGAAGAGCTCGATCGCGTGACTGGTGGTTTCCTTGAGAAGGATGGTTTTGTCAAATCGATTCCTGAAGAAGTGAGTGCGATTGAGGTTGAGTTTATTAACGACTCGGTTGCTTCACTCTACGAAACAGCATCGGCCCCGGTGAAAGAGATGGGAGAATTGCAAGCCACTATTCGACACGCTGTTGCGTTGGGTAGGTTTGCTCGCGATCCGGCGGCGGTTGTGGCGAACTTACTGCAACCGAGCGGCGGTTCTCATGAAGCCGCGACTATTTCTCTCTGTCCATTTCAAGATGCCGCGTTGAGTCGCGAAGAAAGGGTGAGCTGCATTGAAAGAGCTCTTCGCTGCTGCATTAACCAAACTGGCGTGGACGTTAACGCGGCAATGTCGCATCAATGGATCGCTAGGTCTTTAGAACACGTCGCTGGGTTAGGTCCGCGTAAATTGGTTCCATTTTTGACGGCGATTCGAAAAGTTGACGGCGGCGCGCTCGATAACAGAGAAGAAATTTTGACGGAATTGCATGCCGTCGAGGAACGCGTGTACGAAAATGCCGCGTCGGCTATCAATATCACCGATGGGAACGTTCTCGATGGCTCCCGCATTCATCCGAAGCATTATGACAAAGCTATTGCAATTGCCTCCAACGCGCTCGACATTCAAATTGACGAATCCGGCGTTGGACGCGAACGCGCTCTCGAAAGATGTTTCGATCCGCGCGAGTGGCCGAAGCTTAGCGTTTTGATGCTTGAAGATTACGCAAATTATCTCAGCACTCCTGAAGGTGGTGGTGTGAACGCTTTGGAAATTCTCAGAGACATCCGCATGGAAATGCGCAAGCCGTTTGAGGATGTTCGCTCAGAGTGGACTCGTCTCTCGAGCGACGAGATCTTCACCGCCGTTACCGGCGAGACCGTGCATACGTTGCAAGCTGGTAAGCTCATCACGTGTACGGTGAAGAGAATCGATGCTCGTGCTAACTGTGTGATTGTACAGCTCGATTCCGGAGTCACCGGTGTTATTGAAAGACAAGACGTTTCGGATTCGCCTTTCGATCGTCTCGATGACAAAGTTCACGTAGGACAAGTCATTACTGCTCGAGTAAAAGCTCCCGAAACGACTGCGTATGGACAACAAGTTAAAGGAATCGATCTTGAAAATCTCAAGGTATGGCTAACGTGTCGTGGCTCGCATCTTTCTGAGGATGAGTCGCGAAGATGGGAAGAGCACGTTCTCGCGACGACGACTCCCTATTATTCCTTGGATCCTTTACCGGGAGAGAAAACTATAGCGGCTGCGCGAGCCTCGAAACCGAAGAAGAAACCGAACCAAGTCAAGCACGAAAAGTCTTATATCGCGCGTACAATTGATCATCCTTTGTTCAAGAATTGTTCGCACGTTGAAGCAACCGCTGAGCTTGCCGACGGCGACGTGGGTGATTTCGTCATTCGTCCTTCCTCCAAAGGCGTTAAGAATTTGTCGTGCACCATAAAAATGTTTGACGACGTGTACTGGCACATGGACATCAGAGAAGGCAAGAAGCCTGGAACTGGTGGCACCGCAAACTTGAGATTGGGTACACCACTCATGATCGATACTTCGAAAGAAAAATATGAAGATTTGGACGAAGCAGTTGCTCGCCATATTGAACCTGTGGCTGGATTTTTGCGCGACGCGGTTATGCACAGAAAATTTTTGGGTGGCAGAGACCACGAGGTTGATGAACATTTGCAAGAGTGCTTCCGAAAGAACCGAAATCAGCGCCCGTATGCGTTATCGGTTTCAGATAAACATCACGGATACCTTTGCATTTCGTACATCATGTCTGCGAGCGGCAACGTCCATCACGAGTACGTCGAAGTCAGACCGATTGGATACTACTATCGTAAAATGGAATTTCCTACCGTCGATCGTATGTTGGCGCACTTCAAGGTGAACTGTAACAAACCCGTCGATCGGTAATATATAAACGAACACGTCAAGAGAAAAACAGAAACATAAATATATAACAATAATAATACTTAGCGCACATTTTTTTGTCACGATACCATTGATTTAAGTTTACTACAGTACTGCACGAACTAAAACAATTGCTACTCCTACTCCTACTCAACGCTAACCTTTTCTAGCTCCGCAAGCATATCGTCTCTGTTCAAAGCGTCCCAAGTCGCCTTTTGTTGTACCAGTGTTCGCTTTAACTCGTTCGCGTCTCCACTTTCCTTAGCGTTTGTGATTGCTAGATTTGAATGGACTCGAGCATCATCAACTGCGCCTAAGAATGCATACGCAGCGAAAATATTCCCGTGACACATTGATTTGAGAAACGCGGCTTTTTTTACTTCCAGCGCTATGTCGTTTTTAACGTCGTCGTTGTTTTTGAACTTCTCAAGAGATTCGAGCTCATCTTTCCAAGCAACGATTGCATCGCTGGGTCTCTTCATTTGTATCAGCGCGTGTCCAACTCTGTTTTTTGCGCGCGCGGCGATGCCATGAGCATTCAATTTTTCTGCGCACGCCGAAGCTTGGATGAAGACGCCAATTGCTTTGTCGAATAACTTTCCATCCAAAAGACAAATACCACAACGTAACAGAATCTCTGCCTGCTTTGTTTCATCTTTTTGCGTGTATTCTGTAGCTGCATCAAGTGCGGCAGCGAGCTCTACTTTACATCGTTCTTTAAATTTCTCTTTCTGTTCATCTTCGTCCCCTAACAATGATGATAACTTTACGCAACACTCGGCGGCTAACACGTGAGGTTCCACCGCTTCAACTGTTCCTTCTCTTTTGTAGTATTCTACGACTGGCTCGAGATAATGCAGACCTTCTTTCGCGCGACTGGAATATAAGTACACGTGCGCTAAACCAATTCTACATTTCCGTTCTAAACTTTCGTTCTCGTTCGTAATCGCAAACACGAGCGCGTCTTCAAACTCGTCCACGAGCGCTTCCTCCGGTGGGTTTCCTACACCAAAATTCGTCTTGTTCGCGCTGCTGCTGCTGCTATTTTCGCTGCTATTATTATTCAGAACGCTTGGTAGTAACTTTAACTCTATTCGCTTCGTTTCGATTTCGATTTCATTCTTTTTCTCCTCCTCCGTTTTCGGCGCTGGCATGCCTTTGGGTAAGTTGAGCGGCGCCGGTGCTTTACTCACGCACACTTTCGAGTGTTCTTTGTGCGCTTCTCGTTGACACTCGCTGTTGCAAAAATAAACCGATTTACATCTCGCGCAGACTTTTAAGAAGTCACCTCTCGTTCGACAGTTTAAGCAGAACTTGTTTATTTCGTCGTCGTCATCGTCGCTCTCAGAGTCTGAAGAGGATGAGGAGCGCGCTGATGTTGGCTTCATATGTCTTCGCGTCTTGAGCCTTGACTGGAGGTGATTTTGTTCTGAAGCGTCAGAGGGAAAATTAGGGGAGTTGATATTGCTGCAAAATTTTAAAGCTACGCGTTCTTACTTTAATTAATGATACATGTGCTATCCGTTCTCATTTCTTTCTACTTTTCTTCGTCGTCGCCTTCATCGTCGACGCCGGGGCTTTCTTCGACTTTGTCTCCTTCTTTCTCTTCTTTTTGTCACCTTCGTCTTCTTCGTCTTCGCCTGCTTCTACAACGTCTGCTTTTTTTAGACGGTGGCGTTTGAAGCCCGCTCGTAATAAATGCACTCGCTTTGTAATCCTCTCCGCGTTTTTGAACGCCTCCTTCGTGTCGCCTTCTCGGACGTATACCGCCCGAAGTGCCTTGACCCCGTCATCTTCGCTTTGTACGATTCTATACCGTCGATTGATACTGGCATCGTCGTCGTCGTCGTCTTCATCCTCGTCGTCGACGTCGTTCGCTTTGTTCGCTTCGAAGCGACCGATTTCGTTCGGAGCGATTGCAAACTCGCAGTCCACGTTTAAACTTTTTTCGTTATTCTCATCTGATTTCTTTCTATCCGCATCGCTGTGTATTCTGACGGTCACGCCATCGAAATCCTCCAGCAAAGAACCCGGCGGTAACTTTACGAGCCATAACTCGCCTTTCCCTTCGTCCTCTTTTCCAACACTCGTGGATGGTTCCGCGATGTGTTCGTACTTCTTCTCGTAAATAGCCCGAACGCGTTCGTCCACAATATCACTGCACGCGAGATGGTCGGTCAGTCGTAAGAACAACGCAGGAAAGAATGCTTATAACGATAGCGATATGTGATGAACGGGAAGACAGAAGAAGAAGAAGAAGAATGGAAACAACAAACAAAAACGAGGAGATATAGGTAGACTTACAGAATCGAAGTATCCTTCTCGTCTACGATTAGGACTTCAGCCGTCATCAATTTTGATGTTTGTTGTTGTTGTTGTTGTTGTTGTTGTTGTTGTTGTTGTTGTATGTATGTGTGTGTGTGATTTGAAAAGAATACAGGCGAGCGAGTGAGTGAATTTGTGTCGCCGGCGGCGGTTTTTCTTCTTCCTTTGTCTGTTTGTTCAGAGTTTGATTCTCCACACAAAAATAAATAACAAATTCGAAGCACACGAACGATGGCAACTGATGAGCCTCTTCCAACCTCTCCCGAAGGAGGGGAAGAGGAGGCGAAGCCAACGACGCTTAAAAATCCGTACGCCGCTCCAAAAACGAAGCGGAAACCGTATGTGCAAGCGAGAGACTTTGAAAATTATGCGGGTTTAGCGCGTTTGGAGAGTATTCTCGCTCGCATATACGTGGAAGATTCTTTCGCATCGACGGCGCATGCGGACAGATTGGACGCAAAAGCAGTCGTCGAATCTATTCTCGAACTTTTACAAGGAAACGAGGAGTGTCTTGGTTTTAAAACGCCGATGGATCCAAAGGTCAGACGGCTGATGAAACTACCAACGCACGTGTTCGGCGATTTAAAACCGGCTGGCTCTTTATTCAGAATTTTGTTGTGCGCGTTTGAAGCGAAAATGTCCCACAACTGGAAGAACTTTTCTTGGGTATCCGAGCAACGAAGAAACGAACTCATCGAGGACGTGTTTAAAGGAGCCGAGCGAGAGCTGAAAACGCACGGCTTTTTGAAACACAAGAAAGTGTACATACCTCCTTCGCTGAGGAAGTACTTGAAAAATGCCGTCAAGGCAACGCGCATTGCCGTAGCCGATGAGCAGACAGACCCGGGTGTCACCCACTGTATAGAAATTCCGAGAGGACAAGACGTGCTCTCTTCGTTGAGTACGCGGGGAAGCGAATTCACTCGCACTGTTCGCGTTGATCGTTCTGTGACGCTCGCACATTACTCGTATCACCCAGATTCGTACGATTGTTGGGTTCCAAACTCGAGTGGACAAGCTCCACGGTACATGGACATGTCAGAAGCCGTGCCAAAAAACGGGAAAGCTTGGGTGGTAAATCCGCTGTGGTTATTAGACTCGGCTTCTTTCAACGAATGGATGAATGAGCTAGACTATCGCGCTAATGTTGAGGACGACTCGTGTAATCAGCAGCAGCAGCAACAACAACAGGAACAGGAACAACAACAAAATGCTGGTGCGAGTGAAGAGAAGAAAAGAAAAGAAAGAGAATTGAACGACGCGCTCGGGAAGGAGAACTTGAGTTCTCGCGCGACGGAACGTCTGGATTTTAGGGTTACTCGTCAATACGTCGTTGATCAGCATCCATTTGTTACAGCATCTGCTGATTTCGATGTGGATAAATCAAGCGGTGTGGCGGGTGCTGACCCGACTGACGACTCTAAAATCGAGGCAAATAAGCGCTTGATCCAATTGAAGAAGAAAATATGTTTGGAAAACTTGACGCACGGTCAGCTTCCGAGCGCTTCTTTTCCGAGCGTAGCAAATGCCAGTGCGGATGAACAAAACGTTGCAAGTGCACTTGTCATGAATAGTACTAAAGAGAATGTGGGAGCATACAGAATCCCTGTACACAGCTCGATTTGGTTTGATTGGTCCTCAACGAGTGAAGTGGAGAAGCGATCTCTTCCAGAATTGTTCATCCCGACCAAAAGCAATGAAAAGAAGAAGAGGGCGAAAAGCAATGATAGCAACGAGCAGAAGTACATTACTTTGCGCAATGCGATTGTAAACGCGTATAAAGCTTTGAAACCTGGCGTTGCGCTTATGCTTCAAGAAGCGTTGGAAACGTGCGCTGCAGTGGAAAAGAACGGAATGAAAGTGCGACGAGTATTTTCGTTTCTCGAGAGATGGAATGTGATTAATTGGCCTTGGTCGAAAGGAGCGACACGAAACGTTCCTCGCGTGAACTCCTTCCCCGCCACTGCAGTTGCTCTCGTCTCTTCTGACTTTCTTGAAAGGATCAAACATCTAGAATCGCGTCCCGCGTTTGAGCACGATCCGTTTGTTTTGGTGGATTCTAAGTCTTTAGACTCGAAACGCAACTCGTCCACGTGCTCGCAGAGGCAAATGTTAAAATTAAAGATAATAAGTGAGATGAAATGCAGTTCGTGCGATGCTTCTTTGAGCGAAGATATTGCTGGGAGTAGCGAAGACGCGAAGAAGAAGTACTATTATCATCTCTTGGACGGTTTCGATTGCGATTTGTGCGAAAGCTGCTTCTCGAGCGCGCGTTTTCCGGAAGGTTTGCAAGCGGACAAATTTGATCGCGTCGAAGTGAAATTCACAATGAGCGATAAAGCTACCGGTGAATCAAAGCAGGTCGATAGAGTCTCATCGAAAGGTGATAGCATCAACAACGATGACGATGACGATGAAAATCTGATTCAAATTGGTTTCGAGGATTGGAACGAAAAAGAGCTGCTCGCTTTATTGGAAGCTTTAGAAAACTACGGCATCGGAAATTGGAAAGAAATTGCTGATTTCGTTCAATCTCGAACGGCAGAAGATTGCATTCGAGCTTTTGTGGCCTTACCCATTCAAGATGAGGTTTTGAATGATTTACAAAAACGAACAATTATTCCGCGCGGCGTTGCGGTCGATGATGCCAGAGATGCAAAACAATACGATTTTTGCGCTGAAAGCTTCGACGAGAAGTTGTGTAATCCAGTTCTGACTCGAATTTCGTTTTTAAGTACAATGTTTTCACCCAGAATTGCCGCCGTTGCCGCTCGAGAAGCCATGCTGAAACTGCTTGAAAACAAAGTGAACGAAGAGGATGAAATCACTGACCGGGAATTTGTTGAATCTGCAAACGCTTTGTTCACGGCGGCTATTCTTGCGATCAAAAACGCAGCGATAAACGAAGAGATTGAAATAGAGAGATTAAGTTCTTCGATTGCTGAGAATAGAATCAAGAAATGTCTCATTAAAATGCATCAGTATCGACTACTCGAAGATGCGTTTCATAGGGAAAAAGAAATGATGGGTAACGCGAGAAAAGAAGCCAAATCAGAAATTGAAATTTTTGCGCTCGCGGCTTCGAAGCACAAAGAAACGATTGAGCGGTACACAGAAATGGAAACTAAAATCACCACGCAAATGGCAAAGATACAGGAAGCTGCCGCTGCTACTGCTGCTGCTACTGCTACTGCTGTAACTGCTGCTCCTACTGCTGCTACTGTTGCTACTGCTCCTCTCGCTGGACAACAACAACAGCAACAACAACAACAACAACAACAATAACAACAACAATAAGAATAGGTATAGATAATGTAGATAATGTAGATACAGAATTAATGCACAGTGAAGTAAATAATAATTATCTCTGCTAGCATCCGCCGACATTCATTTGTCCTTCGAGATCCAGCGTAGGGTTCTTACACAACTCTCGCGCGTCCGAAGACGACAACAAAGCGCCTTCGAAGTTTGCACCTTTCATATTCGCCCACTCTCCGTTGTACTTTCCAAACGACGCACCGGATAAGATGACGTTTTCAAAATTTGCATTTTCCATATTACTCCCATCGAAACGAGTTGAGTACGCGTTCGTATCTTTAAAATTTACGCCTTTGAAATTCGACCCGCGAGCATCTGTTCGCGACATTTCCGTGTGCGTCAGCTGTGAGTTCTCGAAATTAGCGTTCCGAGCGATCAATCCAGACAGCACTTTCGCGTCCAAATCAATGTTTGAGTAGTCGCACTTATCTAAATCTAAAATGGCTTCGGGCAAAGCGCCGGTCGAAGCTTCCATGGAAAATTTTGCTCTGACATCTTTAAACAAATCTAACTTATCTGGAGTACAACCTCCAAGCATATTCCTCACGAATTTCTTATCGTCGTCATCGCCAGCAATTGCACTACCCACAGGTGACATTGTCGATAAAACCACAGCCAGTGCGGTAGCAGCAAGCAAAGTCTTGGACGAGGACACTGTGGACGATGTGGATGTGGATGTGGATGGCTCATTTTTTTCTTCTCGTTGATAGTGACGATGATGGGGAATCGCAGCTTGAGTTTTTGGGAACTTTGTTCTTATCCACCGCGAGGCATCTCTGATAGTATAATGACGCGAAGCTTTGAGCATTTTAGTTGCTGGTGGTGCTGTTCGTGTTGTCGTCGTTGTCGTTGTCGTTGTTGTTGTGAACATGTTTTCTTAGCTCAATTTGAGGGATTTTCTCAAAACTCTTCAAAGTTTGATTATTTTCGTTTTGCACGAGTCGAAAAAATATTAACGAGTCAGCTGCTCAAACCAACTCACGCGCACGAAGAAAAAAATCATCTTTCCTTTCGAAATTCTACAAAAAGAATAAAGAAAGCACGCGCTCATCTAAATTTACACGCGCGCGCTCAATTCTATCACACCTTTCCAAAAGTCAAGATAGAAAGAATGGCGTCTTTATCGACGCTGCGCTGCTGCATCGTCTCCTCTTCTTCTTCTGTTCAAAACAAAAATCTTGGACGTCACCAAAAATACCAACGAACAAGATTACGAGCAAAACGAGACGACGACGAGAAGAACGACGAGAACAGTAAACTTCCTGAATTTGAGGTGAGAATCCAAAACCTGTGCGATTCCACCTTCATTTCTCGTCATCGACGACAGAGCGACGGTGGAGAAGATCGTATTCTCGGCGAGAGTCTCAATCAATCTTTCTTCATCGAAAAATTTCGTTTCCTCTCTTCTTCGTCTTCTCTTTTCGTGGGTGGGGCGGGTCGTTGATATTTTTTCCTCAAACGGCGTATCTTTTCTCTCTCTCTTCTTGAAACTGACCTTTCATATTTCGCACTCACATTACCACTATAACTCTGATTTTATGAAGGACGACGTGGCACCTGCGTTAGATGGTGATTGGAGAGAGTTTCGGGCAAAGCTCGTCGCTTCGCAAGCTACGGCGGAACTTCCGGACGAACAAATCGACGTGGAACAGTTGCAACAGCAGATGCAAGCAGGAGGAGAAGGAGGGACGAACAACCAAGAAAAAGAGAAACGCAAAACGACGAAATCTGGATCCGGTATCATCGATGATGCGATTGATAACGCTAAAATTGAAAGCCAGGAAGAACGCGATAGACGCGAAAGAGAAGCGACGGAGGCGAATTTGGAGTTACTTAAAACACAAAACCCGGGACTCGCTAAAGACAAAGCTTGGGCGCACGTCATCGCCAAGCCGGAGAAAGGTTCGTTGATAGTTGCCGCCACGGACGATTTCGTAACTTCGCAGCAATATTTTAACCAGTGCGTCATTTTATTGCTGGAACACTCTAAAGACGGATCAATGGGCGTCATACTCAACAGACCGACGATGTACAAAATGGCAGACGTTGTCAACGACGAAAACGGACCGTTTAGCGAAAACGCGCTGTATTTCGGAGGCGACGTAGGGGATGGCACGGTATCGTTCCTGCACGGTTCCCCCGATGTTGCGGACGCCGAGGAAGTCTCCCCAGGTGTCTTCATTGGTGGATTCAACGATGCTGGGAGGCTCGTGAAGGAAGGGAAGAAGGACCCGCGCGAGTTCAAATTCTTTGCTCGCTACTGTGGATGGGCTCCTGGCCAACTCGAAGACGAGTGTGCCCGCGGCGTGTGGTACCCAGTTGCATGCTCTAGACAAATCGCGCTCAAACCTGTCATAGCCCTCCCGAAGCCATTGTGGCGCGAAGTTTTAGAATTGTGCGGTGGGGAGCTTGCGTTGAAAGCCAAACGTGCGTAAGCTGCGGATGACGAAAACTGAGGGAGGTGGTCAACGATCCGGCACGCGGCGAGAAAAGAGAAAGAAGAGAGACGCGCATCTTTTTTGTACATCAAACGCACACACACACAGACACTACTTTTTAATATCATCAAATACATAACTCTATGAGAACTAAATTACATTGGAAATATATCCTTGATTGATCGTTTACTGGTTTCTTCTTCGTCACCATCGTCGTCCAGGTTCTTCGTAGTCTCCCTTTCTTCATCGATACTTGTCTTTCTCATAATGTCCAAACTAATTTTCCGCTTTTGCTGTTGTTCAACGACGACTTCCTCCAGCTCTGTCTTTACTTCTTGTTGTGGATGTTGTTCATCCCTAGTCTCTTCGCTAAAACTCGTACGCGTACGCGATGGCTGCTGCTCTGTGAATCGGAACACGTCTTTCAAAGATGGTACTGCTCGCATTGAGGATACCATGCGACCTTTTGGCGCAGTCGATGGCGTCTCCTTTGATTCTGGGGATGCTACTTCCTCTTGTTCGTCCTTTTCTTTTTGCTTTGCTCGCTCGGAAACCGACCACGTCGGAGAAGCGAGCGGTTCGCCTCGAAATCGACTGCTGCTTGGCAGTTGCTGTGAATCTGTCATCTCTTCTAGTCCTAAATTCAGCGTTCTTCCAGACATTGTACGTTTAAGTGCAGCTAAAGGTGAATTGGAATGTGGTCTCGGTTTATGCTTCTGCGCCGCACGCGCAGCTTCTTTCGCACGAATTTCACGCATTTGTTTCGTTAGAATCGCACCGAGCAAAGCCGTCATTGACCGCTCGTTATCCAGTGAATGATCAAACGGAGCGACTGGAACTTCGTTACGTCTCGCCAAAGATTTATCCGTTGGAACACCAACAAAATGCGATAAAAATTCCGGAGCTTTCTGCGATTTCGTTTTCGTCTGCGATTGCGGCGATGACATCGATGACGCTGCTTTTAAAACATCATCAAAATCTGGTGTTTGCGTTCCAGAGGAGTCGTACATATAGTTATCGGCGTCATCTTTCTTAAAGTCAGCCCGACGACGGTACGCTTCCACGGCGCGCTCGTTCGAAATGCCCATTTTTTTAGCATATTCAACCAAAGACATCGAACAGTGCGTTCCGACTACCGAGGATATCGCATACACCGGCAAGATGAAATACGCGGAATGCAAAAGAACAATAATATCGACTATGAAAAGCAAAATAGACGCATTCGCTTGCACATTTGCATTCTGTGATAACCAATCCGGATCCTGCCAAGCCGAGAAAACTAACATTGCAAGCGACATGGCGTTTTCAAACAAAACATATTGGAAGATTGTGAGTAAAATCTGAGGTCTTCCGCGCCAAAAATAATTTTTCGAATCAATTTCTGCCCGCAACGCTCGCCGTTTCTTCGAGCGTTCTTCACTCGTTAACTCTTTAGTTGCGTGCATCGAGACTTTATCTTTAACACCTTTGAAAAAATCACCGGCTCTGTCGCGGAAACTGCTGAAAGTACTTTTGCATGGCAACGTTTGAGGCTTTGCTGTTTTCTCCTCTTCCTCCGCTATCGTTCGCATGCCTCCCGAAAGTTGCGTCCCATTTTCTGCAGCATCTGTTACATTCTTCTTTTTATTCTTCAACTCTGCTGGAGTATAATTATTATCGTCGGTGTACTCGGTCTCGCCTTCGTCTTCTCCGTTTTCGCGCAGAGTTTTGGACGTTTGAGCAGCTTCGCCTACGAATCTTTCGTAGGCTGCTTGAGCTAATCTAATATTTACGGCTTCTAACATCGTTCCCACGAAAAGCATGATCGCTAACGCGGCGATCCCTCCAGGTAAGAAGACATATCTTGGTACAGTGACCCATAAAGCGGCTAAAACCCACATGAAAACTTTAGTATCAATGATGCTCGCGAAATCTTCCTCCATTGCCTCTACCAAAAAATCGTGGAAATGAAAGTCGTCCGGCGTGCCTAGGCGTTCGACAAAAAGTCTTCGCAACGAAAGATACACCTCTCGGTTGACCGAGAATCGAAATTGTGCCCAAAATGCTCTCCATATAAGCACTAATAAATTCGCATCAATGACCAGTCTCGGATTGATGTGGGGATTCAACGGCACGATATCGTGGTCGCCGGTTTCCCACTTCTTCCACGAGTTCAATTTAAGAATGCAGACGAGCATAGATAGTGAGATGTACGCCACGTGCGTTACCGCTAGAATGAAGATGAAAATGTGCGTCTGATGAATCGTAGTCGCCGACCAGAATGGCTTCTTGCCTTCGCCGCAATCGTGCGTGTATTGCTCCGCCGACGAACTTTCCCCACTGACGCAAATTTTCAGTAGAGGTTCCTGCAGCGCGATGAGCGAGAGAGATATGAATCCTAAAAGCATAATCTCGTGCTGCAGTTTATGCAAAACGTGCCGCAACGCTCTTAGCTTCTTCTCTTTTAAATAATTCTCTAGCCTCGCGTTGAATTCGATGAACGCGTACGAGATGACGACAAAGAGAAGAAAGAGCACTCCCAATTTCCACCCGTCGGTTTGAGAGAACCCCTCGGAATACGTGCCTCCCATTGCCTTCTTTTTTTATCGACACGCACGCACACACACGTAAAGAGAGAAACGAGAGAGAAGTGAGAGAGAGAGAGAGAGGAAATATCTTTCCTTGCTGATTGTGATTACGTCGCGTGATGATGATGTTTTTCAACGCTTTTTTCTTTGAAGAAGCGAATCCCCTAATAATTCAAAACACCAACACCAACACCACGTGTCGATTTTCTGTCTTTTTCTTCTTCTTTCTCAAGAATATTTCACTCCTCACTCACTGGAGGCGAAAGACACTTCATCACAATAACTTTCGTCGTTGATATGAGAGCAAAAGCATCGGCGGCCAAGCGCAAAAAAAGCCTCAACTTTTCGATGAGCATCGCATCGGTCGTCTTATTCCTATGCGGAGTCTTAGTGAACACATCGAACGCTTTGCGCGAAGACCAACTCGGCACGTACGACTGGCACTTGAAATTCGTCGGCGACGTTCGTTTCGTTTCGTTTCTCACCGGGGAAAACGATCGGAATAAGGTTTTGGTCACGACGCAAGATTCGAACATAATCGCCGCTCTCGATCAGAAAGATGGTACCATAGAGTGGCGAGCTACGTTGGATGAGTCCGATGCGGTCGATTACGCTTCGCTCGTCTCCGTCTCAACACATACGAGGGACGAACAAAAATTCTTGCTCGTGCAGTCATCGAGTGGGAAGTTCATCAGAGCGCTCGATATCGAGGACGGCTCTATGATATGGGAGACCATCGCATACACCGAAGCCGCAGCTTCTGAGGAGTTATACTTGGAGTCAGCAAAAGACTTGGGTATCGACATATTACCTCTTGGCAAAGATGTCGATGGTGATACAGTCCACGATTTCTTAGTGCTCGCAAAAGGTACGGTGACGTTACGATCTCTCGCCGACGGCGTGACGCAGTGGAAGGCGAACGTGGCCGAAGCTATCGCGACGGAAACAAACGAAAAATGTCATTTACAGAGAGTATGCTTGGAAGAGGGCTCGAAAGCCGTCTACGCGGTGGGAGTCTCGACCATTGATTCGAGCATTTGTGGAGCGTCGCTTCGAGTTTCTGACGGGCACGTGACTCATACCGCTGTGGGCGGGACAAAACTTTCCGGAATCGTGGGCGAAGACGGTAGGTACTCCGTCTTTTGCGCGGGAGCGAACAGTGATAAAGTCTTCGTCGCGTTGAAAAGGACTTCCAAGTCGAAGAAGCAAAATTTCTCGGTCGTTACGATTGACGCATCGGCCTTTTTTGAGAAGAAAGGGGGTGACGCTTCCATATTCGCCGATGTTCCGGTAATGAAACTCGGCATTAGCGATGATGCGAGCAATACTAACAACAAAGAAGGCAATGGAAGTACAGATACTCGTAGTTTCATCAAGTTAAACACTGTCGCTTCAGCTGGAGATGAGAAATCATATCGCAGCTCCCGCTTGGCTGGAGCCATGATACTATCGAGTGACGCCGGAGAAATGACCCTGCTTCGCTTTCTTGATACATCGAAGCAGTTAACGTCCGTGCGTTCGTTTCCAGATAAGAACAAAGTAGCGGTATCGTTCCACAACGATGAGATATTTGTCGTGGAAAGTTCTAAGCTTTCTTCGTCCTCCCCGGTTCTTAAAGTGACGGCGCAAGCTTTAATCGGTAACGGTAACGACGCTCTGCAAGTCGCGGAGTGGCACATTGGTGACGATAGCAATCTTTTGAAGAAATACGCGCACGTCAAGAGCGTATTCGTAGATCCCAAGACCACGAACGCAGTCGTTGTACACAGAGACGCCTTTCTAACTTTCGTGGATAAGAAAAGGAAAACTAATCCAATCTGGACCCGGGAAGAATCGATAGCCACGGCGAGCGAATCCATGTTCGGGTATTTACCCGAAACCATTGCGGTCTACACGGACGCTCGCGAACAAGCCAACGCAGTTGTTGTTAAAAGTTCCCTGAAAGAATCCGCTCGAGTGCAGTACTTAGCACTTGCCGCGCGCTTGAACCGTGCCGACGCTGAAATGCGCTCAGAATTGGCGAAACTCCGCAGATCTAGAGGTACGAAGCTACTCCCCACTCGCGATGATATTGGATTTCGACGTTCGTTACTTTTTCTCACACCTACTGGATCACTCATTGCGCTGCACAATGGCGATGGTAGAGTGGTATGGCGCACGCACTTGGGATGCGCAAAGAATCAATGGAAGTATACAGCGTTGGTTCCGTGGGTGGTTGACGGGAAGGAGGCCTTGCTCACCGTAGCAAAGAACGCAACGACGACTGTTGTGCAGTGTGTGTATCAAGAAGATGGCACTAAAGCAGCAGACGCAACGTATTATGATTTTGCTGCCGTGCGCTTAGTTCCACTAGAAGTTTCTGGAAAAGCTTCTCGGATTCTGTTTGTGGATGACGTGGGGGAAGCGTCGGTGTACCCACCAGAAACAGATAGTCGAGAAAGCACTACGCTGAACGCAGTGAGAAGCGCGATATCGCGAAATTCGTACTATGTTGTGGATCAAGAGCGGAACGAGGTGCGTGGATACACCTTCGCCTTGACAGATAAAGGGACAAGTGCGAGTGGAGTACATACGTGGACTATTAAATTCCCGCCGGAGTCTGGGAATATTGTAGGGTTTTCTCGGAAAGCTGCGCAAACGGAACCCGTTCATGCGTGGGTGAAAGTTCCAGGCGATCGTTCTACTATGTTCAAATACGTCAATCCGAACGTTTTCTTCATCGCGACGGATGATGGACGCGGTATTCACGCGCATTTGGTCGAGGGTGTTTCAGGAAGAATTATTTACAGGGTATATCACGCGAAAGCGAAAGGTCCGGTTTACGCCACATTGTGCGAAAACTGGATCACGTACTCTTACTATGACACAGACGCGCAAAGACATGCACTCAGCGTTCTAGAAGTCTACGATGATTCTGAAACTCGCAAAAACAAAGCAGTGTCCCAGTTAGTGTTGAAAGCTTTGCTTGGGAGGAGTACAAGCTCTGCTACAAAGAAGAATATGTCATCTTCGGCGGCTGGTGTGCGCCAAATGACGGATGACGATGAAACGGTTTTGTCATCCTTCACGCCTCCACCGCTTCGCGTGCTGGGTCAATCGTACTTTATTCGACCGGGAACAAAGTTCATGCGAGTCACGGCATCGGCTCGTGGCATTACTGGACACCAAGTTCTACTTGGAACAGATACGGATCAAGTGGTTGCGCTGGATAGACGCTGGCTCGATCCCCGTAGACCGACGCAACCATCTACATTCGATCGCGATGAGGGGTTAATCCCGTATATGGAAGTTTTACCACTATCACCCTCGTCTTGGGTGACAAACAAGAATATCGTAGCCCGTTTGAAAGATGTGGTAACGGCGCCCACTGCGCTAGAGAGTACCGTGCTTTGTTTTGCCCGAGGCGTGGATGTATTTTACACCCGTTTGCACCCATCGCAATCTTTCGATGCGCTCGATGAGGAATTCTCATACGGTTTATTGATTATTAGTTTGTTGGTCGTAGGCGTCACGGCTCTAGCTACGCATCGCATGAGTGTGAAGGCGACTTCAAAGAGGTTGTGGAAGTAGAGAAGCTGCTCGACTCGGCTAGAGGTAGTTTTAAGCCCCCTTTTCCTTAGCTTTTCTTTTAGATTTGATATGTACTATTTGGTATCTTCATTACATGTAACATTAAATAACGCGCTTAATTTGAAAGTCTAAATCCGGGCGTTCACTTTTAGCTTTTTCAGCAGCTTCGGCGGAGCATACCGCGGACACTTTGGCCGACGGTGCGTGCACCGCTTCCAGCGCCTCCGCAAAGTCGTTGAAGCTCTTGTTCGTAGTCCCTAAGATTTGTTCGCGACGCTCTTGACGCTCCTCCGGGGTAATTTTCAGCAGATGACGCATGAGAGAAGTGTATCCTTTCGCGTCCGGTAACTGATACGAATCGATTTCACCAATCGTACCGATGATGGACTTCGTTAATTCATCCTCGTCCACGTGTAAGTTGCGCAAAAAATCCACTGTACCGTCGTAGTTATCCAAAGTCTTCAATAAGTTTGGATCTCTGTACGATAAGTACGTGAACATCCCGGAGTGCGAGTCAAAGTCGGAAAAACCACCATAAGCTCCACCGGAAACGCGAACGCGGTCCCAAAGCCACGTCGTCCCGAGCAATTTGTTGATTACGTAAGAAGACCCGTTCAATTCGTATCCGCTTTTGTACAAATTGGCCGCTTTACCGACGTAGTTCACCGTGGTTGGAACAGTCAGAAGTTCGTTTATAGCCGGGTTTATAGTCTTCCACGCGTTTGCCGAAGAAGCGGGAGCGCTTTGATTCAGCGAGCCTAAAAATTTCTCCGCACTGCTGAGAGACAAATCTAACGTTTTCGAGTCTCCCGTCAAGTTGGTTATGCTGTTATTCCGCGAAGACACGCACTTTCTGATCGTCTCCAAATCCGCAACCACGGAATCCCAGTCTTCATCCACGCGTTTCGCCAACTTTCGTAAGTATTCTAATTGGTCCAAACCACCCATTTGTTCGTTGACCCACCCAGCGACGGAGTCCTGCGCTTCCAGTCGCGAAGCCGCGATGGAATGTCCCGCCCCCTGGACTCTACTTTCCATTCCAGACCGCGTTTCGAGAACTAGTTGCTTGAAGATTTTTTGATCGTCGAGCTTCGAGTCAAACAACATTTCTGTCATCAAGTCGTGCATAATACCTGCTTTATCCGAAGTCGCTTTACCTCTGAAAACCATATACGCGGAGATTGCGTTTGGATCCCCTCGAATCGGCGAAACAAACGGCGAAACAGAAATACCGCCGGTTTGCGCGTTGATGATTTGGTCGAATTCGATAAAGTTTCTCTTCGAAGTGCCCATTCTGCCTAGCGCGCGCGTCCATAAAGGTACAAGCGGCAACAAGTCCTCCGGGATTGTCTTCATATCGAGGAGATGCTCGGCATAAATGATGTCGTTCGTGAACAAATCGTGGGTCAAAAGTTCCGTGGATCCAATCGACCCAACATCACTCGGAATTTCCTTGGCAGATTTAGGGATATCCGATAAAGCCAAAGCCGGTATGCACTTGAGCGCCTCTGGCGAATCTGGCGTTTCTTGCAACAGCTTCAAAGCAGCCGTCTCCGCGACGACGTGTTCAATTTCTTCCGAGGACAACGAAGCTTTCTTGGCAGATAATTTCATCTTTTCCTCGTTGGCTTCTATTTCGCCGAGTTTTTGGTCTGGTTTCAATTCAACCGTAACGCGGTGCGTGTTTTCCAAGAACATTCTTCGCATGAGCGGTCTAAAAACATCTTCAGAGGATGAAATGCGTGACTTCAAATGTTTGAGCGGTTCCTCGTAACGTAACGGTTCGAAAGGATCGCCCTCGTACAACCACGCCGATAAGGATCGTAGCATCATCGATAATCCTCTCGGGAATCGGCCGGTGTTGTTCTCACGGAGCGAAAACTCGATGGAGTTGATAGATGCTTCGATTGCATCATCGGTGAATCCTTCCGTGGCGATTTTTTCCATCGTGTCGTAGATCAATTTTTCAACTTTCGGGATATCAGCTTCCTCCACCCCTTTCATCCCAATCGCAAACGACGGTTGCCTCAACTCATCTTCCAAACCGAATCCAACAATGGCTTCTCCTAAACCAGACTCCTCCAGAGCGAGTCTCAACGGAGAAGCGGATGAGCCTAACAACAGATTGTCTAAGAATCCCACGGCTAAGGCAGTCTCTTGATCGAACGGTTTGTCGTTCAGCAACCAATTAATTTGGACGAAACATTTTTGCGCTTCCTCGTCCTCACCAGAGGCATACGTTTTCACGACTCGCTTTGGTTCCTTGAAAAAAGCTTGCGAAGCAATGGAAGAGTCGACATCCTTGGCATCGAACTCGTCCAAAAATCCGCTCAAAAGCTTCAAACGGTTCTCAACGTCGTCGTCGCCGTAGAACCAAAGGCGCGCGTTGGATGGGTGATAGAATTTCCCGTGAAAGTCTTTGAACTCGGCAAAAGTCAACTCAGGGATGACTTCCGGCGAACCGCCTGAATCGACTCCGTACGTATTTTCCGGGAATAACGCTTGCTGACATTCGCGCGCGAGTACGGAATCTGGAGAAGAGTACACGCCTTTCATTTCGTTGAAAACGACACCTTTGTACGTCAAGTCTTCGTCCTTGTCGTTCAACTCGTAGTGCCAACCTTCTTGCTCGAACGTTCTCTCGTTCTCGATGCACTTTGGGTGGAATACTGCGTCTAAATACACGTCAACGAGGTTGTAGAAATCGGCGAGGTTACACGAAGCGACTGGATAGCACGTTCGATCCGGGTACGTCATAGCGTTTAAGAACGTGTTCAAACTTCCTTTAATCAACTCAACAAAAGGCTCTTTGATTGGATACTTTCTGCTACCACATAGCACAGAGTGCTCGAGGATGTGCGGAATACCGGTAGAGTTTGCAGGCGGCGTCCGAAACGTAACACCGAAAGACTTATTCTCGTCGTCGTTCGAGAGCGACATCACCTCAGCGCCTGTCTTTTTGTGCTTGAATAAGAATCCTTTCGCGTTGTATTCCGGAACGAACTCTTCTTTGACGAGATCGAAGCCGTGCAAGTTGCTTGGCGCACTCATTGTCGCCATAGATTCCACAGAAGCGTTGTCCGCAGCGATGGCAGCCGAAGTTTGGCTCTTTCTCATTGTCGTTTGCATCGGCTTGTTGTTGTTGTTGTTGTTCGACGATGACGACGACGATACGGAAGCACGCGCTTTGGCGTAGTTTACGGAGCGCGCGCTGACAGCGTTTCGTCTCTTCAACGCGGCAACGTGTAAACCGGATCTCATCGATACGGATGACGCGGAAGACATGATGATCGGTTTGATTGATGGTAAACTTCTCCTTTGTTGTTGAGGAAGACTACGAGAAGGGAGTGGCGGGGTGATGACGTTTTCGATGGCTGTTTTTGTTGAAAAAACGACAGCGCGATGATCGAGCAAACTCCTGGAGTAACAAGAAGAAGACAAAGAAGAAGAATGCGGAAACGTAAACGTTAACGCTCTTTTCAGCAGTTTTTCTTTCTTCTTGATTCGCAGAGCGCGGATGAGAGAAAGCGGCGACGTCGTGGTGCGTGCTCTCTAATAAAAAATGCCGAAGTTTGTTTTTCGTTCTCGTTTTTAAAGAAAAATTGAAAGAGAATT
>Ga0257106_1000338_pt1 | contig 29046 bp, 21 predicted proteins | sample LP_taG_3_FD_190177 | JGI IMG/M metagenome (GOLD analysis project Ga0257106, IMG submission 190177) | Marine microbial communities from Northeast Subartic Pacific Ocean, Canada - LP_J_2011_P26_10m | ecosystem: Environmental > Aquatic > Marine > Oceanic | place: Canada: Northeast Subartic Pacific...
AGTGCTATAGTCCTCTCTCTCTCTCTCTCTCTCTCTCTCTCTCTCTCTCTTTATTTCTCTCATTCTCAAGTCCTACGTTGCGTTTTGTTCCTATTTATCAAACTACCTATGATCCCTCCTATTCCACCTCTATTATTCGCGTTATTCATTTCTCTCGGCGACTTAGTTTCCCAGACGACCCCTGAGATTCTTTTTCCGTTTCTTTTTGTCGGCTTTGGCGCGTCCAACCGTCTCAATATCGCGTGCAATCCCAATATCGTAAACACCACCGCTACCGCCATGGAAAGACTCGCAAACACTCTCGTCACTATCGACACCACCCAAATCAAAACCTGCAAGAAAAACTGAATCACCGTCTTGTGCGAATCCTGTATCGCCACGGTTTGACCGAGCACTTGCAACACGTCGTACAGTTTCAAGATGATGACGCCCCCGGCGATTGCTTTCGGTTTTTTATACAACAAAGCCAAAGCTATGATCCACGAACACCTCCGATAATTCCCTAAATACTCGTACACGTTTCGATCGAATCGAGCGTACGCCTCCCTTTTCGTTCTCGGCACGCTATACGACTTTCTCAAATAGTCCGTGCTGAAAAACTCTCTCCACGGTTTCGCTTTCTTTTTCAAGTCTTCTATAGTTAGATACGCCAGCTTTGGTCTGTCCTCGACGAGGACGTTATCTATTCTCAGAGCACCACCATTTCCGCCACCACCTCTAATGTTGTTAAAGTTGTTGTTGCTGTTTCTCGACCCTCTCTCCTCCGCGTGATGAGTACTCTTTTCATTCCTCATCGCATCTTCTCTCCTTCTCTTCTCTTCCTCGTCGTTCCAATCTCGTTCCAATTGCTTCGTCAACTGTTTCAAGTTGTGCTGAGGCATGGATAACGAGAGCGGGTTACGGTCCGTAAACGACATTATTTTGCTCTGTGTTTCTTCTTCTTCTTCTTCTCCTCTGCTTTTCTGCTCCCCGCCGTCGTTTATGTCCGTCGTCTCTTTGTCTTCTCTTTCAAGAGATTTTTTCTCGTTGTGGTTGTTTTTTTGAAGCAAAAATGGAGCAAAATGGAGCAAAATTTGTTGGAAAATCGTCGTTCTTTGTCTGTTTGTTGGAAAAGTCTTCTTCATTCATCAGCAGTATCAGCGCTATTAAGTTGTGATGGAATGATGATGATGATGATGATGATGATGAAATGACGACGACGACGAACGACGACAACACTGTCATCATCGAAACGTTACTCAACTGGGGAAGAGAGAATGGAATCCGAACGCATCCGAACGTCGCGATACAACAACGAATAATAAAGAACGGGGACGAGGACGACGAGGAGGACGAGAGAGGCATTTTTTATGAGCGCCTCGACGATGAAAGAGACGACGTAAACGACGTAAACGATGCCACGACGACGACGACAGAAACGCTCGTGTCCATCCCGGAGAAGGCGTTGCTGTGTGTTCCCCGACGACAAACAGAAACAACAACAAAACGACTCGAGGAGGAAGAGGACGACGCTTTGTGCAAAATACTTCTGAGAGAGTCAAAGAATACGAACAGTTTCTGGAGCGCGTATTTACGAACGCTTCCGAACGAGTACGATTTATTGGAACTGTGGACGGACGAGGAAGTTGAGACGTTACAAGTCGACGCGGCGAAAGCGTCGGCGCGCGAGCTGCGAGGGAAAGTTTCCGCGTCGTACGACAGACAGTGTAAGAAGACGAAGAACGCGGGGATTTTTTTTACGCGAGCGGAGTGGGCATATGCAAAAGCGACGGTGAGATCGAGGACGGTTTCGGTGCCTTGGTCGTCCGCAGGGGCGTTGGCGCCGATAGGGGACATGTTCAATTACGTGCCAGTTGGAGGTTTTCTCGGCGGTGATGACGATGGTAACGGTAACTTTTGTAACGGTGACGAAAAGGAGGATGGATGCGTACCTGTTGGGACGGGAGCGTGGAACGCAAACGAGAACGCGTTTGCGTTTCGAGGCACGCTTCCCAAGAAGTTCTCCCCTACAACTCGCTCGTTCGAGTTGTTCATGAACTACGGCGCGTATACGAATTTGGAACTGTTGTCCTTGTATGGCTTTCATTGCGGGGAGAACAATCCGAACGATGTGATTGTGCTCGATGTTCCATTGATTACAACACAAACAACGGAATACCATGCAAAACTTATCGCAACGTCTGGAGCTCTCACGTTTGAAAGTGAGAGAGATTTGCGATTAGAATACGCCGTTCTCACCTCGTATGAATCTTACAGCGCCGACAAACGCGCGCAACGCGCGCACGCCGCGGCACAACGCCACTCGTTTTCGGCGTTCGCATCTCGAGGCGAAAAGCTTTCCAACGCGTCCGAGCACAACTTTTGCACCGCCATTCGCGACGCCGCCGGTCGAGCCTTGCTCTCGTTCGCGACGACCGCAAAACAGGATTGCGAGTCGCTCGAACATCTCAAAAACTCCAGCGCGAATACAGAAAAAGATACGAACGCCGGGGCCACAAGAAGAAGAAGAACGAAGTTAGCAGTAGAATATAGACTCGCCGTGAAAAGGGCGCTGCAGAAAACATACCGGATGTACGAGAAAAGAATGAATGCATTAATAATATAGTACCGTAATAACGTTGTTGTATAAAGTCATTCATCTGGATGTTGACATCATGCGAGAGGAAAATGAAGATTTTTTATTCCTCTTTCTCACAAAATCTCATCAAACTTCGTCAGAGTAAACAGTCTACTTCTTGATGCGGTTGTTGCTGCTCGCGGCGAAGTGTGGTGTGCATCCCCCAACGCGACAACAGAAAGAACAACAACGACTTTCACATCGTCAGAGCACACATTTTTGTTCTGCTTTTTCATCATCATCGCAAAACAACAACGACTTAAACTTTATCCAAATCGGACGAATAAAACGTCGTCATCACCAGCGGGTTTGTGCTGCTTCCGAGAGGAATACTACTACTAATAATAAGAACAACACCGACGACGACGACGAGATGATGATGATGAAGAGTAAGAAATCACCCAAACAACCAAAAGTCCCAAAAATCGAGGATGTCGTCTTCGAATATCTCAACGAGAGCACGAAATTCGTCGTCTCTGCAACCGCGATGGTCTTTTTGATGTTCCATCCGACGGTGGAAACGTGTTGGTGTTTACTCGGCTCTATCGTCAATTCCGTGAACGGGAAGTTATTGAAACGCGCGTTAAATCACTCCCGACCTGATGGTGCGAAGAAAGTCGACCCCGGGATGCCGTCCTCGCACGCAACGAGTTTGAGTTATTTGAGTTGGTACGCCGCGTTGGCGTTTGCGTTCGAGCCGAACGCGTTCGGGTTAGCGACGACCGTCACGAGAACGCTCGCGTTTGGTTTAGTTTCTCTGGGCGCGTTTTTAGCGTACTTACGCGTCAAACTCGGCTTTCACACGTGGCCGCAAGTTTACGTCGGCTACGGGTTAGGGTCGTCCACCGCTCTCGTTTGGATTTTGTTCGGCAAGAGATATTTAATCCAACACTTGGCGAGACATCCGGAACGACTGAAAAATTTGCACGCGTGTCTGGTCGTCGCCATCGGATTGTTCGCCTTGAGCGCGATTAAATGGGTGAAAGAATTGGTTAAATCATCATCCAAGAGTAAAAAACAGAACGCGTAATAGAGTTGTAGAAGTAATTAGTAGTGAGGGTAGTCATAGAAGAGATGTAGTATTGTCGCGTTACCACTTGTATTTAGAACGTATTCGCTCTTCCACTTCCTCCACACATCTTCCTTATTACATTTGTTATTATTAGTATTCTTGAATACACAAACACGACACATCAAATGAGCGACGATAAAACCATCGATGGTTTTCTCGTGCGAGATAGGGACAAAGCGACGACTAAAACGACGAAAGAGGAGTCGCGGTACGAGTTTCTCCTCCGCGTGATTGAAAACGTCAAAACTGTCGCGAAAGAACAGTTGCAACGGAAACGATTTAAGAAGAACGATGATGATGAAGATAAAGAAGTAGAATTAGAATCGCTGGAGACGTACCACGATCGACGGAAAGACGCGCAGTTCGTTTTGATCGAGTTACGACGGGCCAATCGAGACGCAATGTTGGAGATGGAAGAAAAGAAACTGAATTTCGTTGAACGGAAACGAAAAGAGGTTGAAAAAATTGGGAAGAAAGTGTTATCCGCGGAGTACGAGAAGTCACACCTGACGATGGAAATGCAATCGAGACAAGGCATCGCGACGTCGGAAGACGCGTTGAAATTTGATTTCGTGGACGAGGAGACGTTTTTAAAATCAGAGAAGAATAAGAATAATAAGATGTCCGCTTTAACGACGAAGAATAAAAACGCGTTCGCCGAGCGAAGGTTGGAGGACGAGTTGGAGCGCCGGAAAGAGCTTTTAGAGCGAATAGAAGTAGCAAAGGAGAGAAAGATTTCACTCCAGAGAAGGAAGCTCGAGCGAGAGGAAAAGAAGAGAGAGGCGGAGAATGCGATCAAGGACTTGAAGAGGACAGCCGCGATGGTCGGAGAGAAATTTAAAACCATCGTTCACCAAGAAAAGAAGTGAATATAATAAGCGACTGCTCGTGCTACTTACTCACATAGCGGCGGCTGCGGCCATTTGTATAGTATCATGTACACTAATAAGAACTCTTGTTCTGCTACTCTATTGCAATTTATACGTATCTAATTAAAAAGGGACCACCCTTTTCGCAAGTTCAACGATGAAACGCGGACGCATCAACGGTTGTCGTTTAAACGTTTTACTTAAACCTTCGCGGCGGAAGATGAACGTCAACAAATCTTCGAGCAAAACATCTTCCGACCTTCCAAGGATTGGATCGAGTATGAAGGGCTCGACGTGACCTTTGCTCTTGTAATACTTCTCCATGACGCTAATGCCTGCGTTTGATAATGTTGGCGCGAAGTTTCGGCTCTCTCTGGTAGGCGCCGACACGTCTTTCTCGCCGTGGATCAAAAGAAACCTCGGCAAGACGTGTGCGCACTCGACACCGATCAACTTAACCATCTCCGATGGTGAGTTCCTCCCCAACGCTTCGATGTGTCGACCACTGAAACCCGCCTCCATTATGGAAAAAAATATCTTCCTGTGAAGGCCCTGTCTATCGAAGTGCGCAATCAGCTCTTCGCTTTCCGGATGATAAATGCCGCTAATGCCTACAAACCCGATGATATCTTTCGCGTGCCACGTCTCCTTCAAATCATCCTTTAGACTCGCTTGTTTAAATAGCGAAAGCGCCGCCAAGTGCGCTCCCGCACTTTGTCCGATCAAATTAATCTTCCTCGGATCTCCGCCTAAACTTTTCGCCGCGTTCACCGCGTATCCGATCCCGTTCGATACGTCTTCCACCATATCACCGCACACGCCTTGAGGAAAGTTTCTATAATCTATGCATATCGTTATGACTCCAAATTCGAGCAAACTTTTGGCTAACAAGGCGCCCCAAACTCGATATCCAATGATCCACACCCCGCCGGTGACAAAAATAACCACCGGCTTCAACTGTTTCGGTTTGTTGGTCTCTCCTCCTCCTCCTTCCTCGACGTCTTCGTCTTCCTCGTCTCTGGGGACGTAGACGTCCAAAAAATTCCTCGCGTTTTTCCCGTATTTAATTCCTCTTCGTATCCTTCCATCCGTGACGTAGAACCATCCGATCCGAATAAAAGCCGGCAATAACAGCGCGGAGAACAATAGAAGTCTGAGAAACTTTGCGATCCAATTGAGTCGCAAAAACGTCAAGAGCTTGAACAGTAAACGGAAGATTAAGAGCACGTTGTTCATCAGTCGACCGATCATTATTGTTGTTGTCTTTGTCTTCTCTTTCCTTCTTCAAACCGAAAGAGTCGGGTTAAAGTGAGCGCGCCTGAGCGTCTTTCTTTTGATGAATGAATGAATGAATGAAGTAGTTGTGGCCGTTACTTTTCCCTAAATATCTTTATAAACCTCCTCTGAAAGCACGACGACGACGATGATGATGCGGACGATTCAGACGATTCAGACGACGAGAAATTCAATTCCACATCCTTTCTGTCGTCGAAAATCTTCTTCGACGATGAAGAAGAAAGCGACGATTCAGACGACGGCGACTTTGAAGAACGAGAGCACAACACTAACTCCTGTAACCACTGTTGGCGCGTTAATCCAAGACGCGAAAACAGTCGAGGAGATACTCCGCGCCGCGTGCGAAAGTTTACTGCTCGAAGGCGAAGAAACGTTGCATTTCCACTTCCAAGACGTGCATCGACAGAAGAATAAGAACGCGTCGGTGAATGGACTGAAACGATTGGCCAAAATGATGTGTTCCTCGAGTGGTTCGTATGAGAAGAAGAAGAAGACGAAGAACAACGAGCGAATAGGAGGCATAGTTCGATTAATAAAAGGCGCGAGTTTAGATGGAACGAAAACAACAAACAGGAAGAAAAGAGCGTCGGATGGAATCGACGCGCTCAGGGCGACCGCGTCTCTGTTGGTATCTTTGTTTGATGAAGACGATTCAGACGAGGACGACGACCGCGATACAAGTATAATAGAGGAGTTGCGAAACGCGTGCGACGAGCTCGCGCGTAGGGTGAGAGAAGACGCGGAATATTTCTCAGACGGAGACAGGATAGTTTTCGATTGGGCCTTGCGTGTGATAGAGAGTACTATTGCGAGCAGTAGCGGCGAAAGAACAACAACATCAGAGAGAAGAGGAGATGCGACGATTACCGTCGACGAGTTTCCCTTTCGATATGTAACGCCGAATATTTCCAACGTGCTAAAAAACATTACGGTTGAAGATTTACGCAAAGAAGTGCCTTTTAAAGCGGAAAAATTAATCACACGAACTGGGAAAAGAGTGGACGAGAGAAGAGAGACCTGCTTCGTCGCGGAAAGTGGTATCGGCGGACTCGCGTATTCCGGGAAAATTATGGAACCGACGCTATTGAACGAAGCGTCTCTGCCGTTGGTAACTACCATACGGAATGCCATAGTAGAAGCTTTGAAAAACGACGAAGATTACGCAGGATGTGACATCGATTTTGATTGCGCGCTCATGAATTTGTATCCCGATGGATCTTCGGCATGCGCGTGGCACACCGATCCCGAGATGGGGACGGTATGGGATCGAGACTCAGTTATTGTGTCTATAGGCGAGACGCGGCGATTCGCGTTTCGAAAGCTCGCCGGCGGCGGAGATAAGACACAAAATGACGGCGAAGAAGAGCAAGTATGGGTGCGAGTGCATCACGGGGACTGCATCTTAATGCGAGATGACTGCAACGAGAACTGGGAACACCGTGTCTTTGGGAAAGAGAACGATTCGAACAACGCGGCTCGAATCAGCCTCGTGTTCAAGAAAGCGCTTTCGAGAGGAGGCGGCAGGAAAAAGGGACACGGCACAAACTCAAAAGAGAAGAAGAGGGCGAAATGATATCAAACTAAGATTTAAGTACATGGGTACCGGTACTACTAGCTTACATTTGTAACAAAAACAAGAACAAGAACAACATGCGCGCGCTATGAGCATCTCTCACTATTCAACTTCCCGAGCGAGATTAATAAATCATTCTCGCCTTCCAATTGTCTTCGTTTCCTGTGAATAACCAAAGGCGCTTCACCCCCCCAACTGAACAAACACTCTTCCTCCGCGATGACTTCGAACTTCTCGCTCGGCAAAGGAAGCAAAACGGTAACAAATATCGACCCTTCTTTCAAATATTCCGCCGCGCGCGCGAGCGTTTCCATCTGTTCGTCCTCCCACGTCAAACAGTTACAAAACACGTACTCGCATTGACTCCACATCCGAACGCGTTCGACTGAAAATATATCGTCCAAATCTACTCTCAACTCTGTCGTCTTGTTATTGCTATTATTCATCGCATTCGTCATAGGTTCAATCATCTCGCGGTAATCCTCCACCACCGTCGTCGCGACGCCGTGTAAACACTCCAAAATCTCGCACCCGCCCGCGAAGGAAAACTTCCCGGTCAAAGCCGCTATGAACACCGACTTCCCGGTTCCGCTCCCCAAGTCGTAATACTTTCTCGACGACGATGACGACGACGGCGGCGGTAAGTACGCCTCGCTCGAGCGCGATAAAAAATCGTAAAACGGTTCCAACACCACTTCGCCGTACACAAAGTTGTTGCGGTTGTTTCTGTTCGTACACGTTCTCTTCTTCCCCTGTTCTTCGTCGTTCATCTTTTCATCGTCCATCGTCGTCGTCATCATCATCGCCTTCTCTTTTTCCTTCTTCTCTCGAATCTCTTCCAAAACCATCAGTTTTAACACCTGGGGTCGAATCTGTTCGAATATCACTTTCGCGTTTTCCATTTTCGCGCGGAGAATTTCATCATTCGTCTGATTCGTCGAAGAATAACACCACCAGCATTGGATTTTGTGGCTTTTTTGCGAGTACTCGTACAAATCGAATCGTTTGCCGACGCCGTTTTCTGTGAGCGTTCGGAGCGTGTCGATTTCTTTTTCCAATTGATTCATCTCTTCTTTATAGTCTTCTTCTTTATCCTCGTCGCAGAAGAAGATTTCCTCCTCCATCATCATCGTCTAAATCGTCGTCAGAACAAGAAGTCCATCATAGTGCATTATTTTCGTCGTCTCATTATTAGTAGTGTTAAACGTAAGCTCTTTGTTGTGTATCTCTCGTTTTGACGACAGTTTCTGATAAGCAGTTCAAGGGAAAAACTCTTCTCATATTCTTCATTCATTCTCTCTTTCTCTTTCTCTCTCTCTCTCTGTTATTATTAGTATTACTATTAGTATTATGCGTTTCGCTTTAACAACAACAACAACAGCAGCAGCGCTGTTATCATCGTCATCGTCATCGGGTAGTCCTCGTCGGCGTTTCCAACAAAAACGTCGTCATGATTTGCATTCACTTGGAAAGCGTGAGGACTACCCGATGATGATGATGATGATGATGATGAAGATAAACACGACGAATACGAGCGCGGGGAGCACCACTTTTGCCTGCTGCTGCTTTGATCGTCGTCGTCGTCATCAAATCGATTATTGCGATGATGAGAGCAGAATTTTAGTCACCACCACGACGAGAAGAAGAAGAAGAAGAAGAAGAACGAACGATAACATCAACAATAGGAGTAATAGTACGAGTAATAGTCGTTTTCATCGCGTCTCTCCTCTCCGAGCAGTTTTGAAAAACGGGGATAAAAAAGAAGACGAAGACGCCGACAAAGAGCAGCAGATTCAAGAGGAGCGGCGGGAACGACGAGTATTAACGACAGAAGAAGAGAACGAACGGACGATGTTCGCGCGAACCTCGTCTTCGCTCGTCTCGAAAACGAAGAGCAACAACAACACCGCGGCCAGGAAAGAAGTTCCGAATATATACGGCATCCCTCGCGACGCGGTCTTCGCTCCGCTCGCCGGTTTATTGGTATCGCAGTTGGTCTTGTACATCGGCGTGGGCGTTTTGTTACCGGCGTTGCCTTTGTACGCGCAATCGATTGGATTGTCGCAAAGCGCAAACGGGTTAGTTATTAGCGCGCCGGCGTTGGCGATGTTGATATTGAACGTGCCGACTGGGCAGATGGCGGATAGGTACGGGCGGAAACCAGTGATGATTGCCGGACTTGGAATTATGGCGGTGGCGGATATCGGGACGGCGCTGGCGAAGACGATGGTATTTTTGATTCCGACGAGGTTGTTGCTCGGGGTTGGGCGTGCGGCGTGCGAAGGCGGAGATCGAGCGTATTTAGCAGATTTGACGAAACGCGTGCCGGAGAAACGAGGTATTATTACCGCCGCCCAAGCTATGGTGCACGGTTTCGGTTTAGTCATAGGCCCGCTCATCGGAGGGTCGGCGTTGGACGAGTACGGACCGGCGACGGCATTTTACGTCGTCGGTTTTGCCGCGGTTGGGACTGCAATCGGATACGCGTTTTTACCGGAAACTTTATCAGAGTCCGAGCGGTCTACGGACGAAGATTTCTTTGGTTCTGCGGATGATAACGACGACGGAGATGCGAACAACGCCGCGAACAGCAACGGCAACACGATGCCTTCGTTTTTAAAGTTTCTCAATTTGAAGAACATGACCAAGAGAGATAAGAAATCAAATCTCGGAAAATTATTGAAAGATCCCGATCAAAGATTACTGTTGACGTGCGCTGCGGCGAATTCCTTCGGCTTTGTCGCGAAATTGACCGTGATTCCTCTGTTTGCGTCCGGTCAACTCCACGCGACTTCTTTGCAAGTCGGCGAACTCTTCTCCTTGACTGCGCTTTTGGGTTTAGCGACTGCGCCGGTTTCTGGTTTACTCTCGGATGCCATCGGTAAACGATGGGTGTTAACCGGCTCGCTCGCGTTGTGTGCGCTCGGTTTAGCCGTCGGCTCTGGTTCGGAAGATTTAGAAACGCTTCGTCTCGCGGTTGGATGCTGGGGCATCGGCTGCGCCGCGGCTGGTCCGGCGGTCAACGCGTTAGCGCAAGAAATCGCTCCAAAAGGTGGCGAAGGCGAAAGCTTAACGCTTCCTAAAACCGCCGCCGATATCGTCTTTCTCGTCGGTCCAATCATTTTAGGCGGCGCGAACGATCTCACCGATTCTCAAGGCGCCGGGATTTTAATCACCGCCGCCATCGCCGGTGTCGCTTCCATCGTCTGCGCGTACGGCGCGGTTACGTATAAGAAACCGCCCCAACGCTTCGGTTAACGCTTCGGTAAAAAGAGAGTAAGCGAAGTTCCGCCCGCCGCGTGTATAATAGATACTAATAATACTAATAATGATACTATACGTGTATACGAGACCTATATATTTAATATCGCGCGTGTGTCTATGTGTGTTGTCTTCGTTTGAATGTTTTAGCTTCTTTTATTCTCGCGCCGAACGTCTTTCTTTCCACACAAACACCTTTTGACTTCTTCACAAAAAGAACTGAAGAATTAAGAAGAAAAAATGTCTTCAGCGCTTCGTCGTCGATTGTTGTCGGCTTCGTCGTCCTCGATTTCCTCCTTAAACGCCTCCACGAAAATGATGACGATGATGCGCGCAACAACAACAACAATAACGACAACATCTTCTTCTTCTTCAATATCATCATCATCATCACTTAAAATTAGTAATGGTGAAAGGCCAAGGCAAATTTGGTCTTCTGCTTCGGGGATCGTTCCAAAACCAATCTCTGATGATGATGCTTTCGAGAGCAGTAGTAAACACAGTAGCAGTAATAGTAGCAGCGCTTTTCATCATCGACGACTTTTAGGCAATGGTTCAGTTGGTGATTGTATTTTCCGAAAACGAAGTGTGTTGGATGATCACCACAAGGGAGGAGGATTTGGTCGACCTTTTCACTCCTCCTCTCTGTTAAAAAAAATCGCAGAACACACAACGAAACAACAACGACTTTTTCTCCACCAACACACCCAGAGAAGAGAGCAGAGCAATAATACCGCCGGTGCGAGTGAAACTGCTGCTCCTGAAGATGACGCTAAAAAAGAGCAGCGAGCGAAGGGTTTTGTCGCGAGTTTGGACAAGAACATCGTAGATAACGTGTTGAACACGCGCCACGTGCAAAACCTGCGCGAACGCTTGGACGAGATCAAATACACGAAGGAGTTCATTACGATCGATAAGTTCGCGGAACTGTGCAAAGAGAGCGGGTGCACTGAAAAGAAACCCGAGGAGTACGTGGATATCATGAAGAATGCCGGGCTGGTGATTCAAATCGAAGATTACGTGTATTTAGAACCGCAGAATATCACGAGGGCGGTTATAAACGCCTTGCCGGGAGTTCCCCCTCGAATCTACGGCGTCTCGGACGCTGAGTTGAGAAAACTGAACGAAGAGTACGATCAAATGCGGGAAAAAGTAGTTTTTGCGGAGAAGAAAGCCGCGAGAAGAGCAACGCAGTTGTTATACGGAGGTTTCATCGTTTTAATCGCGCAATTGGCCGTGTTCGTTCGGTTTACGTACGTGGAATTTTCCTGGGACGTGATGGAGCCGATTTCCTATTTCGTCGGTTTAGCGAACGTCATCATGGGGTACATGTATTTCATGTACACGCAGAGAGATTTTTCCTTCGGGACGTGGCAAAACCAAATGATGCAATCCGCGATGGACAGGCAGTTAAAAACCGGGAAGTTTGACGTGACAAAGTACGAACAAATGGCCAGAAAGTTACGACGAAGGAACATGATTCGGTGACGAAGAAGAAGAAAGATACTTATTATATATTATTCGTTGTGTAAACGTTGAAACTATTTTGTTGTAAAAGAGAACTACTCTATCGTATACTTATTACTATATGTATTGATTCATATATCAACGAAAAGAACGAACGCAAAATGTGTTCTCGTACTGTAACACTTCACAGAAGCAACTCTCAAAATCCTCAGATTTCCCCGCACACTAATCCTTTTCACTCTACTCTTAGTATTACTATAAAATGGCCTCCTCCTCCCAACAACAACAAGTCCCTCTCGTGTGCCACGGCCACAGTCGCCCGATCGTCTCTTTGGAGTATTCCAAAGAGACACCCGACGGGACTTTCCTCGTCTCCTCGTCGAAAGACGGGAAACCGATGTTACGCGACGCGCAATCAGGCGATTGGATAGGCACGTTTGAAGGACACAGAGGCGCGTGTTGGGACGCGACGTTGAATCAACCAGCCACGCACTGCGCGACGGCGAGCGCGGATTTTTCGGCGAAACTGTTCAACGCCATCACCGGGGATTGTTTACACACGTTCGCACACAAACACATCGTCAAGACGGTTTGTTTTAGCAAGTGCGGGACGAAATTAATCACCGGTGGGAGCGAAAAAGTTGTCAGAATATTCGATTTACGAAAGTTAGAGTTAGATAGCAATAATAACAAGGAGAAGGAGAATACGAGCACTAGCATGATGACGCAACCGATGAGCGAGTTAACGGGCGCGCCGAGCCAAATCAAAACCGCTCGGTACATTTGTAACGACGAGTTGATTTTGAGCTCGTGTTCGGATAACCCGGATTTAAGAGTGTGGGACGCGAGGACGGGGATCATAGCGACGACGTTGAAGACGGAAAACGCGGTGACGTCGATTGAAATTTCCGACGACGGGAAGTACATAACGACGGCAGACGGGAAGAACGTGACGTTGTGGGACGTCGGGTCGTTCCGACCAATGGAGACGTGGAAGATGAAGTATAACATGGAATCGGCGTCGGTATGCATGAAAGAGGGGAAGTTCGTGTGCGGAGGAGAGGATATGTGGGTGCACGTGCACGATTGCGCGAGTGGAGAGGAAATCGGAGAGCCCGGGAAAGGACATCACGGGCCCGTGCATTGCGTTCGGTTCGCCCCGGACGGGAAGAGTTATTCCAGCGGGAGCGAAGACGGAACGATTAGGATTTGGCAAACGCCGGCGAAGAAATGATGATTTCTCTATCTTAAAATATATTAACTAATTACTGTGAACTCCAAGTAGAGTGATAAAGAACTGAGTAGTACGTATTACAAATCATTCATTCGTCATTTTGCCGCGAATTATAAGAAGAAGGCGAAGGAGACAGATAGAAAACCAACGGCGATTTCAACATCGCCATTTTGGTTTTATACGTCGGATGAACAAACTCTTCCGTCTTTAACGCGAGCAGTTTTTCGACGACGACCATATCTTCTTCGTACACTCTGCCTATCGGCGTGAACCCAGTGTCCCATTCTTTATGATTCTTCGTCGCGATTAAGAAATCGTCTCCCCCTCCAGGTATGCTACCAAAAACGCCGCGATCCCACGAGAACGAATCCGATGCGCCTTCCGCGCGCTTGCCGAAATTCCCGCCGAGTTTGCCTATACCGGCGAACTTACCTTGTACGAGCCCATAGGCGTTCTCCACGCGATTAAACTGACACTTAGATGCGCCACAAAATGAATGTCTCGCGCACGCGCCGGTTCGTATGGTTTCTCGAACGAGTTCGGAAGATTTTGGCGCGTTTTCGGCATCCAGTGTGATCCGAATCGATCCGCGCCGACGCTCGCTGCTCTTCTCGTCGTACCATTCAACGTGTAACTGAAACTCGTCGTCGTCGAAATCTAACGTTTCGGGATTGTTTATCTTCATCTTGGTCATGCCTTCGCACGCGCAAGGACACGAGTGGGACATAAAGGACGGATTCGCGTCGCACTCGCCGTCGCACGCCCACATCGCGCATGAAGGATTCGAATCCACGCACTCGTTTTTGTTCGCGTTATTGCTACTGCTTCTAGTTCTAACGCTACCACCATTACTACTCCTACTACTCCTACCACCACCGCTACTGCTCTCGCTTATTTTATATTCGTCGTCGTCGTTTTCGTGCTTGTTTTTTCTTCTCCGTTTACCGAGCCATTTGGCATCTTCGATGACTACTTCGTTACTTATACTATTACTTTCGTCGTGCACGGAAGCTATGCTCAGTCCAGACCGCTCGGTTAAATCGGGAACTTCCGGTAAAAATCCAACGAGAAGTGCGAACCACGTGCACATGACAATCAAAAGAAAAATGACCACCGGTGCAAACGCCGCTCCGCCGCAATAATAAAACAACCCTTTCCTCCTACGTTTCTTATTCCTCGCCAACAACCGTTCTCGCGCCTCAAATAACGATTTCTTTCCTTTCGACGGTGAACTCCACGGAGAAATCCAAGGCGATAAGATTCCGCCTCCTTTCCGCGTCGTGCTGCTTGAAAGTGATACCCACCGCCTGGCACGGCCATTGTTTCGTTTTGAGGCGAGTTCTCGCAGCGCCGCGGCTCGTTGAGCGGCGCGACGCGGGGAAGTTATTATACTACCGTCTTTCCTAAACGAGGCGGCGGCTTCGATATCCCTCGCCGCTTTCGTCGCCGCCGCTTCAATCGAAACGCCGCCGCCCATCGCCGCAGATTCCGTCTTAGAATCTTCTTCGTCTTCCTCCTCCTCCTCCACCGCAATCTCCTCCGGCTCCGGAAAGTACGTCAACTCTTCCTCTACCATACCCATAAGATTCCATCCGTCTATTAACTTTGGCAGCGACTGGTACGTCTTTTCCAAATTTTGCACTATTATCTTCTCAATCTGCTTCCCCATTCCGGGAATACTCACCGCCGCTAACCCTTCCACAATCACCGTCGTTTTCTCCTCGGGAAACTCCGGATGTCTCGCGAACGTCACTTCCCCCAAAACTTCCGCCGCCGTGGATATGTTGTTCAGACTTTGAAACTTTTGCGTAAACGGCGCTCGCCTTGAAGCCCCTCCTCCTTCAAACTGTCTGCTGTCTAAAAACTCCACCGCTTGGCCTTTCAAAACGGTTTTACGAATCATCCACGGTAAATCCAGCTGAGGCACGACTCGAGTCACCGTCGTTATCGTCTTTTTATCCTTCGATATCGAAGTCGACACCGTATCGCTCGATGTCGTTCCGGTTTCTTTCAGGGCGAATTGCTTAAACTCCTCCGTCTCTTTGATTTTCAGGTACGAGATGCAGTTCATGTTCAGACAAACGGAAAAGGTGAATTCGGTCCCTTTTTCTCCCGAAGTTGAAGAGGATCGCATGACGATGCTGCTTTTTTCTTCTTTCTCTCTCTCTCTCTGTGTCTGTTTTAATATATACTATCGGACTATCGGATGATGATGTTCGCCATTTTTACGAGACGATGAGATGATGGAAAAAAGTGACGGATTGAAGCAGTTTACGCGAGGGGATTTATAGTACATTACAAGGTGAATGAAGTACTTATGTTATTCCACACACAACAGTCAAAGACAAAGACAAACGCATATCATCATTTTCTCTTCTCATCACCATCGACGCTTTCGACTGCGTACAGTAAGATTTCATTTAATCTGCCCAACATCTCCCGCGGATCGTCCATCGTCCCGGCGGCGACGCGAGCGTTGTCGTAGATTTGAAACGCGATGTCTTTGGCGACTTTTTGTACTTTTGAATCGGAGGATTTCCTCGCCGCGTTGATGGAAAGTAAGAGAGGATGTTTGCAGTTCACTTCTAAAGTGGTGGTTATTTTATCGGTCAGCGCGGTTAAGCGTGCGTTGACGGCACTGTCGCTGGCCATGCTGGCCATCGCGCGGTAGCGTCGCATGGCTTCCGGTTCGTGGCCGGAGAGTAAAGCCGGGGAGGAGACTAATCGGTTGGAGGCGGTGACTTCTTTCAGTTGGAATTGGAGGACGTCGCTGAACCATTTAAGTAAGTCTTTCTTGTCGTCTTCACCGATTGTGGTGGTATCATTCGCATCGCTTTCGTCGAGAGACACGTCGGCGTTTTCAGCTTCCACGCTGACGATAAATTTACCTTTCACGTTGCCCAAATGTTGCATGACGAATTCATCCACGTGCGCGTAGAGGTACAAAACTTCGTATCCTTTCGCTTTACACGCCTCTAAATACGGCGAGGATTCTGCTTGCGCTCTCGACGGCGCTACTAAGTAATAAATATGTTTCTGATCTGGTTTCATGCGTTCGATGTACTTCTCGAACGACGTCACTGCATTAGCGTTGTCCATCATCCCCTCTTCACTGTCCTCTTTTTGTTGATGTTGTTCTTCTTCTCCTTCTACTGATGCGTTCTTCGTTTCGCTCGATTCAAAGCGCAATAACTCGGCTATTTGTTGCGTGTGGTTCGGTTCCGTGCACGCACCCTCTTTTAAGAAAAATCCGCACTCTTTGAACCATTTATCGTACGCTTTAGAATCTTTCTTTGCGACGTCTTTTAGGTGTTTCAACGCTCTTTTCGTGACCACCTCGCCGAGTTTACGCAACACCTGCGAGTCTTGCAACGTCTCTCGAGAGATGTTCAAAGGAATGTCCTCGCAATCCACCACGCCTCGCAAGAATCGCAAAAACGGGGGTAGTAATCCGTGCGCGTTTTTTTGAATCAACACCCTTCGCGAATACAACGCGATGCCGGAATCCACTTTAGCGTGCATACCTATCCCTCGTTCGGGATTTGTTTCCGGAAAGAAAATTAAAGATCGAATTGTTAAAGGCGCGTCCGCTTCAAAATGCATTCGAAATGTCGGCGAATCCGTCGCTCCAGAAACGTACCTATAAAACGCCGTCGCTTGCTCGTCCGATACCTCGGAATGTTTCTTCATCCAAAGCGCGCCAATCTCGTTATATTTGTTCTCGTTAATATAAATAGGAAACGAAACGAACGCGCTGTATTTCTTCAACGTCTCCTCTATCGCCCATTGCGACGCGATCGTCTTACAGTCCTCCTTCATGTGAATGACAATTTTTGTCCCTCTCGGCTTTGGCGCCTCGTTCGATTTACTGACGGTGAACTTCCCGGTACCTTCCGACGCCCACACGAAACTCTCCTTCCCGTTGGACGTGTGCACTTCAACTTTCTTCCCAACCATAAACGCGGAGTAAAAACCAACCCCGAACTTCCCGATGATGTTACTCGCCGCATCGTTTCCTTTTCCACCGCTCAAATTCTCCAAAAACTCCTTCGATCCGCTCTTCGCGATCGTCCCTAGGTTTCTCGTCAACTCCTCCTCGCTCATCCCGATCCCGTTATCCTCGACGATTAATTTCAACTCCTTCCCATCCTCTTCTTCTCGCGTGGATATCTTAATCCGAAACTCTAGGTCGTCTTGAACTCCTTTCAATCCAAATTCACTCACATCTTTAATCGCCTCGTGTCTTCGTTTCTCCAGAGCGTCCGAGCTGTTCGAGATCAACTCCCGTAAAAACACCTCTTTTTCTTGGTACAAACTGTTCGTCACGATATCTAACAAGCGACTGGTTTCCGCTTTGAACTCGTGCTCTTGCGTTTTTACATCATCATCATTCGTTTCAGTCGTAAAAGAAGAAGAAAAAGGAGCGAAACTGAAGAATCTGCTTTTTCTGGCATTCTTCCTCGCGTTTCTGTTCGTAATACTAAACGTCGTCTCTTTTCTCATCACCCCGGCGGCGACGACAGATTCCGCAGATGCATCAGCGGAATGATACCAACGAGGAAAAGGAAAAGGAGTCGTCCTTTCCCCCCTTCCCCGCGACGAAAAAAGAAGACGACGAAGAGCAACACTTCCTCTTCCTCCTCCTCCTCTGTTTCTTGCCAAGAGTATGGACGCAAACGAAGCCAAAGGGGACATTTTTTCTCGTGTCTCTGGCTTAAGAATCTGTCGTTTTGTCTCCACTTTTTGTTTTCCAATTACTTCACTCTCATCACAGATACGAATACTACTATAAGAAAGAAACGAGGATGGCGAAAAGACCTCGAAAGGGAGGATCTGCTGCAGGAGGAACAGGAGGAGGACCAGCGACGAGAACGACGAATAATGATTCATCAGAATATATTCGCAAAAGGCAATCGGAATGTCGAGGACTGTTGGAAGCGTTGAACTTCCAATTCTACTCGCACGTGTGCGAACAACACAAGAATAACCCGAGGAAAAGTTGGGTTGAAGGATGCCAGGATTACGTGAAACACATGAAAAAGTTGATGGTGCGTAGTTGATGGTGTTTTAATCGTCGGGTCTCTTTCGTCGATTGCGGGTTTTATTTGCGCGCGCGTAGTTGTACCTTTTACTACTTTGTTTGTTTAAACTGACCACCACTCGTGTGTGTTTCCTCTCTTATAAAACAGGGCGACTTCAAAGACATTCTCGAAGAAGAAGAAGATCAAGGAGAACACGGAGACGCGCGAGAGAAGAACAATAATAATAATAACGACGAGGACGATTCCGATTCCGACGACGACGGACAACCGACGACGTCTCTTTTTGGAGACTTGCCGAAACCGACGGCGTTTGGGATGGGCGCGAAATCGAACCCGTTTGCAGCAGGCGGGGGCGGCGGCGCTCCGTCCTTGTTCCCGCCAGTGGGTGGAGCAAAGAGCGCGTCGAATAATCCGTTTGCCTCTTCCACGACAGCGTTTGGAGGAGGTGGAGGATCGACGGCGTTTCCGAAATTCCCGGCTGGCGGTGCCGCGGCGCAACAGGCGAAGGAAGAGGAAAACGACGAAGAACCGGAGCGACCGCCGTCGCCGTCCACGGCGGAAGCGACGGGTGAAGACGACAATGAGTTCGTGGACATGGAAAAGCAAAAAGTAAAACTGTACGTGAAAAAGGAAGCCTCGGAGCCGTGGGCGGATCGAGGGGTGAACAGATTACAATTTAGAAGAGAAAAAGAAGGGGCCAAAGGCGCGTGTCGCATATTAATGCGAACATCCATTGGAAAAGCGGTGATTAACGCAAACTTATACGACAACATGAGCGTCACGTTCGCGGAGCAAAAGGATAAAAAAGACGGGTCGACGAAGAAAACCGGGGTGATTTTGACTATTTTCAACGCGTGCGAGAATAGCGAGAAGCAAATTGTGCTTCTCAAGTTAGGATCTCAGGAAGCCGTGGAAGAGCTCCACGGACTGATCGTGAAGAATACGAGAAAGTAACGAGAAAAGAAGAAGTATCTGGCTGTTTTTTAATGTCACCACCACCAGTACGATTGACACATATGTACTAGAAGATAATTTTTTACTCCTCTTTTTCCTCTCGCTTCTCCCTTCTACGTTTATTCGCGCTCGCGCTCAACTCTTCCACGACTTCCCAAGCCGTCGCGCACGCGTCCCCACCTTCGTCGCACAAAGACATCGCCTTCTCCACTGCTTCGCTAATCGCATTTGCCAACGTTTTATCGCTCTCCTCGTCGAATTTAGACCTCTCCTCTTTGTTTGGAATCATCATCGCCCTCTCCAATATCCCTCGACTGTTCATCTCGCCGGTTTCAGCCTCGCATCCTAACGGCCCGCACGGATCTAAATCTTTCAAAGGGTCCTCGAACGGATCCACTCTTTTTGCCTTCATCGCGCGTTCTTTCAGCTCCTCTTCCGAAAGACCGACTTCGCTCATCTTCGGTATCCTTCTCGGCGGTTGCGCGCCCTTCGTCTTGCTCGCACTACTACTCTCGCTCCTGCTACTACTACTACTACTCCCGCTACGACTCTCCACGGTCCTATTCGTCCGACTCATCCCAGCTCGCATGGCTGCATCTTCCAACTCGTCCACGATTTCCCACGCCGCGCGGCACCCTTCTCTTTTATTCGTATTATTCGTATTACTACCGTCTCCTCCTTCTCGTTCCTCTCGTTCTTCTTTGCACAACTGTTCCGCTCGGTCGATGGCTTCTCTCAACATCAACCGTAACTTTGGTCGTTCCGGATCTTTCATCATCTGCTCTTCGTTTAAGAACGGTTTGTTGTAGAGGACATCGAACGCCAAGGCGGCGATTCTTGCTTGGTTCGAGGTTAGTGAAATCGTTTCCGTTTCCGCGTTGTCTTCATCGTCTTCGTCTTCGTTCTTCTTCTTCGTCGCTTTTGGAGGACGAACCCTCTTCGAATTGTTCCTCCTGCTTAAAGACGACGACGGAAACGTCGAACGTCTTCTGGACGAGAAAGAGGAAAGCGCCGTCATCGTTCTCGTCGTTCGAACAGTAACGGGGGCAACCGCGCGGTACATCGTCGTATCTCGTCTTCCTCTTGGTTTTCTCACTTTCGAGAAGGATTTGAAAAGTGAAGACAAGGGGAAAAGAGAGAAAATCTCAAAAGGCGAGAAAACGAGAAAACGCGAGAACGACGGAAGCGAAGAGATGGATTTTTACAGACGATAACGACGAGTGTGTTTCATTTCAATGTAAACAATGATGAGTGTTATTACAACTTTACATTCCTCTTTCTCTCTCTCTCTTTCTCTCTCTCTCTCTCTCTGAGATTCTGAGATGTGGTAAAAGGAACTGAGCAAAGAACGCGCGCAAATATTTTTGTTGTTCTTTTCTTTAATAGCCATTCATGGCGGCTGGCCCCCATTGGAATTCCGCCATCAAAGAGACGTGATCGGAACTCCACTGCGTGTTCGGTAAACCGCCGTATTTAGCTCGCGCATCTTTCTCTCCGGGAAGTTCGAGAAGTCCGACTGGGCATAACGTATCCTCGGTGTAGAATAAGTAATCCAAAGCGCCAAAAAAATCCTTCGTGCAGTTTGTAAACATCGGCTCCGCCGTTCGCGGGTCCACGCGGTCGCGCAAACGCTCGAGCGCTTCAGATTCGAGCAAGCGATTGTCTCTTCGTAAAGCGGATGAGTACGCCGAGACGAGCGGTAACGGGTGGGAGAGTTTCGAGGCTGGGCGCAAGATCCCGAGAGGATCTATTTGCAACTCCGGGTGGTTGTTGTCCACCATACCTCGAGTCAACAATCCGTGCGCGGCGGAACCGGGCGTGGAGTTGAAATCACCGCAGGCAACCATAGGGATCTCTGCCGAGGCGGCTATTTTTTCCAAACCTTTCAACAACGTGTGCACTTGCCAAAGCTTGACGTCGTTGTGGTCAGTGTTGGCGTGAATGTGCGTGTTGGCCACGCACAAAAGTTTCCGTTTTCCAGTTTGTTGCGTCTGTTGTCGCTGTTGCGAATCGAGAGCTTCCAAGACGACGATCAACGCGATGTTATCCTTCATCAATCGATTCAAGGCTTCTTTTTTGGAGCCGCCGGAACCGACGAGACTTTCTGCCAACGACAACGCGGCTTTGTTAAACTCCACCTCGTATTTCTTAATCAACGCGAATTTATCCTTCTTGAAGAAAATCGCACACCCGTCGATGACGTACTTCCCTTCCGAGAAAATCTGCGCCGTCTTCTTCTTATACACGGACGAATACCCGTATTTCGCCAATTCGCCTTGGAAAAAGTCTTCGAAGTGGTCCGATTGTACCTCTTGCAAACACAAAATGTCCGCGTCCATTTGGACCAACTCTTTCAAAATATTCTGGCGTCGGAAGTACCAACTCAGCGCCCAAGGCGGGGCGTACCCGTACATCTCCGTCGTGCAATACACGTCCGCTAAAACGTTATAGGACATAACCGTAAACGAACCAGGTTCTACTGCATCGTTCTTTTGAATCGGGACCAAATTCCTCTTCGGAGGACTCGGCGCGGGAATCACCCTCGAGGTAACCACCGTCTCCGCCACCCCTCTCTCGTTCGGTGCTGGCGCTTTCGCATCGCACGGCTGAATCTCGAGTTTTAACACGTGTCCAACATCTGTTGGTTTGACTAAATACGTTCTATCCGTAGACACTTCGATCCATGGAGGCACCGCGGCTGCTTTCGCCTCTTCCGCCGCCGAAGCCTCTTCCTTGTTCAAGTTCTCGCGACTCCCAAATTCACCCTCCTTCTTTTGCTCGTTGGCCACGTTATACTTCGTCGCTCTCGTCGGTTGTCTCCTCTCCACCTCTTCCTCTCCAGTCGCGATTCTGTGACGCATCCACTCTCGCCATCCTCTCTTGAAACACTCCCCGTCGCAGTGGTACTGCCTATTGTGCACATTCTGCAACGTCGCCACTTCCGCCGGGTGCACCGAGCACACCGCCGTTCTCGACTTCCTCCCGGAGCGATACCACTTATATCGCAAATATTGTCCGTCGATGGCGTTTTCTCGAGGGATATCGTCCGTCGTCGACGTCCCGTCGCTTTTGCGCGTCACAATGTACGGGACGATCTCCACGCCCGCGATCGGGGTTTCCGTGTTCAGAGTTGCGCGCGTGACGACTAAACTCTTAATGGAAGAATCAGTCATGATGACGATGTGATCGATCGATTCTCTTCAAAGATGATTTTCTTTCGAGAGGAGGAGGAGGAGAAGCTGCTGATGCTAATAATGGTGGTCAAAAACAACCACCACTTAAAGCGTTCAGATCTCTCAGATCTCTCTCTCTTTCTCGAAACGTTCGTCTTTAACGTCTTCTCTTCCTTCAAAATTAGAATGTACTTAAAACGTTCCAACGTCGCCGATTCGATCAAATTCTCTCTTTCTCTCCCCGCCCTTTAAAAGTTGCTTTAAAAAGAGAGAGAGAGAGAGAAGAGAGAGAGAGAGAGAGGAGAGGAGAGGGGCGTTCTCCCTCTTGCTCTCTCTTTCTCGGAATAATAATACTAATAATATATATATCGAATAGAAAACTTGTGCCGCTTGTGTGTGCGTCTTGAAAATTGGTACAAAAAGAGTTTAGGGTTTATCTAGGGTTGGAAACCCTAAGCTGCAGCAGAAAAAAAACACCACGCACCAACAACAACACAAAGAGTGGCTTCTTTGAAGACGACAAACAAACGCACTGATGACGACGACGAACAACAAGAAGAAGCAAAACACACTCTTGTTGAGAAGATGTCTCGGTCTTGCCGTGCTCTTACTTTTCCTCTCGCTGGTGATTATGATCGTGGAGGATGTGTTTTATTATTCGTCGTCCTCATCAGCATCATCTGGCGGCAATCATCATCATCGAGAGGATGAGAGTTCTCTCTCTGTTTTCGGGGGTGGTGGTTTGCAGCACAGGAAGAGCAGTAATCACGGGATGTTTGTGGCCACTCCTGATTCTGATTCTTTATCTTCATTCACGGGAGAAGGAGGCGAGGATGATGATGTTCGTGATGATGATGATGATGATTCTTTTTCTTCCTCCTCCTCCTCCTCCTCCTTGGGATACGTGCGGGGGATGGTACACAACATGGACCAGTACGTGTATAAACACCTGTTCCACTCGAAATATTCGGAAACGCACGGCGTAGGAGAAGGAGACGACGACGATAACGATAACGAAGAATTTTCCTCCTCTCATCGCGCGAGTCAAGAAGAAAAAACGTTGGACGAAACCACCGACGAGGTGCACCAAGAGGTGAAACTGTTGAAAGAGAAGATTGGTCCGACGACGACTTCGGTGAAGAAGCCGAACGTGAAGCCAACGGGGAGTTTGAGTAGACGAGAAAGAAGTTCGAACTCTGGTGGGAGTGGGAGCTCGAAGGATTTAGCGTGTCGGTTGAGAGAGTGCGACGCGATTAGCGCGCCGTTCGAGTTGGGGAAAGCCTACGCGCAGAATTTTATCATGAGTAAGCAATCGACGAAGAGCGGGAATAACGTGAAAGTGCCAAAGTTTTTAGGTATTGAAGGGCAAAAGAGTCGACTGGCGAGAGGAAAATCGGACGCGTCGATTATGCACAAGCAAGTGAAATGGTCGCATTTAGGCGGGTTCCCGAGTAACGCGGCAAAGTGTTTGCCCGAGAAGGACGTCGTGAGGCAAAATTTTGGGAAGATAAAGTCGTGCGCAGTAGTCGGGAACGGAGGCGGGTTGTTGTTGAAAGAGTACGGAGAAGATATCGACGCGCACGATGCAGTCATTCGGTTTAATGGTGGGATTACCAAAGGGTTTGAAAAGTACGTCGGGAAACGGACGACGTACAGGTTGGCGAATTTTGACCACTTTGCGTTTCACGAAGAGAACGTGGGAGGGAGTAAGGGTAGCAGTAGTAGTAGCGATGACGGCGACGAAGGAGAAGGGTCTGAAGAGAACAACGACAACAACATAGAAATTGCAGTCTTGCAGCACGTCACTCGGCCAGACGCGCTGACCAAATACGGCCAACTCTGCGAGAAAGGGTACTACTCCAAACACGGCGTCCCAACCGTCGCTTTACACCCGGACTTCCACTACTTTGTCCTCAACACGGTCGCTCGAGGCGGTCCTTCCAACGGCTTCTACGGCACCATCCTCGCCAACGAGATGTGTCAACGTATAACCCTCTATGGGTTCCAAAAAAATTGGAAAGGCACGAAAGTGAAGTACCATTACTACGACAAGATTGAACCGACGGATACCCAGGGCGCTCGAGACTCGAGCGAAAAGAGCAGGTTCGAACAGTACGTGAAAGAAGTCAACGCGTACAGCAGAAAATGTGCCAAGAGCGAAAGCTGCAACGACAGACGCGTGGATAAAGAGAACACGGAGAGAGATAAGATTGTGTACGGATAGATAGATAGAGATGATGATGATGATAATGATAAGAGATAGAGAGATAGATTTATAACGAGAAAATTACCTCGTAATTTGGATAAACCTCCGCACAAAAAAAAATGTCCTCGTCGTCTTTACCACCTTCGCTCCTTCAGCGGAGAAACAACACCAATGGCGGCTTGTGCGGCAAAAGCGGCGGTTTCGTCGTCGGTCTCTTCGCCTTCATCGCCGTTCTGTATTACGTGAATAACGCGTACCAGATTCTCTTCATGAACCAGCGCGCGCGTCTTTTGTTCCCGATAAAAGGCGTAGGGGAAATATTTTCGTCCGCTGCGCAAAATACGACGACGACGTTAAAATCTTCATCTTTATTAGCGATGAATACGAACGAGGATACGAAGATGAATCCGTCTGATTTCGCGTGGGTGAAACGCTGCACAGAGGCGTTTTTACAGAGGGACGAAGACGGTTTATCGTCTGCATCGTCGACGGAGATGACGTGCGAACTCTTCTCGCGCACTGCCCGAGAAAATATCGGCGCGTTTAGTTCGAACAGATATTTTCACGCTGTCAGTTTTCTAGGAGGAGGGGACAGAGGGGCGAGAAATCGACGAGTGCAATTAAAAACATTCATGCCAAAGTACGTGTACAGAGACGCGATGGCAAAATACACGGAGAAGAACGTGAAAGAGATATCGAAGATGAGCGCGATCGCGAAACGAGGGATCTTGAGCGAACGGAGAAGTTTTTTCTTGCGCAAGAGAAGCTCGGACACGTCCGCCGAGAAGAGGAAGAAGGCGAAGAACGCGAGGCGGTTGATAGCGTCTTCGGAGAAGAAAAGTGATGATAAAAACAAGAGGAATAAGAAAGAAAAACTTCGGAGAATCATTGGAACGCACCATAAAACAGGGACTGCGTTGATGCGCGACGTGTTTGATTCGATTTCCAGAGAGTTTGAGTATAATTTTTTCAACTTGAGGGTCTACGAAGATTACCCCTACTTGCAGCCTGGCAATTTATCGTCTATTATCGACGAAGCGGATGTGATTTTGGACTATCACTTTTCAAAGCCAATTCCATCGTATTTCATAAACGCGGAGGATTGGTATTCAAGCGATCGTCGCGTGCGAAGGTTTAATAAGCAGCAAAGAGAGTGCCAATCGCTCGCTTCGTATTACCGAGGCTCGTATCGAATCATCCACCTGATTAGAGACCCTCGGGACGCGCTCGTTTCCGGCGTACTGTATCACATGCAAAATCCCGAGGACGAATCGTGGTTGAGAGAAATTCGCGTCGGCGACGAGCTTTTCAATAGCACTTCGTCGTCGTCCTACGTGCAATCGATTCGTCGGTTGAAAAATCCCGTAGACGCCCTCGCGGCTGAATTGAAAATCGCCGACGACGAGCTTCGAATGCTTGGTTTAGCGGCGCAAGATTGCGAAAGCGACATTCACGCGATGAACGTTCGCTTAGAATCATTTTTCGACGAACTAGACGATATTTTGCGCTTCTTAGAGTTTCCTGAAGAGGACATCGAGGAGATGGTGCGCGTCGCAAACTTGCACAACGCCAAGACGTGGGAGAAGAACGAGACCGAACATCACGTACATTTTACGAGTGAGAATCCTGATAGACACAAGTATATAGAAGCCATGTACGAGGAAGGTTTTGTGAATAAAACGGTAAGTTATTTGCGGTACGCGTTAGGGTACACGAATAACGCCTCGTCGGATGCGTTTCCAACGTTTGCGAACGAGCGGTAATGTTTTTTTTTTCACGCTCGTCGTTGAGCTGTAGAAGAGTTGTGTTGTAATTATATTATCAATGAATAATTTTTGCTTTTTTGCTACATATTTTGATTTACATCTCTCGGTCGCCCATCGGAACACCGTTCGGTTGCGCGTTCTTGAGGATCCACGGATGTTCGGTCACTTTTCTCAAGCTTATTCTATCTTGTGGATCCTTCACTAATAATTGCGTGATTAAATCTCTCGCGCCCGCCGAAACGTGGTCCGGGAACCGTAAATCCACCTTACAGATGCGCTTGTACGTCTCCGAGTGCCCTTCCGCTTCAAACGGCGGCACGCCGACGAGAAACTCGTACGCTAACACGCCTAAACTCCACACATCCACCGCGTGATCGTGATCTCTTCCTTCCACCATTTCTGGCGGTAAATAGTCCAAAGTCCCGCACAACGTCTGCCTTCTCGAGTGCGGCGCGTGCACCGACCACCCAAAATCGGCAATTTTCAATTCGCCTTTAATCCCAATCAATAAGTTTTCCGGTTTGATGTCCCGATGTATCACGTGCTTCTTGTGACAATACAACAAAGCTCTCGCCAAAGACGCCACGTACGTCGCACTTCTCTGTTCCGAAAACCTCCTCGCTTTCTTCAACTCCTTATACAACTCCCCTCTCGCCGCGTACTCTAAAATCAAGTACACTCTATTCTGATCGTAAAAATACCCGTACAATCTCAATATATTCGGATGCCTCAAGTGCGACTGAATCTCGATTTCTCTTCTTAATTGATGTTCCACGTGCGATTGTTGCAGTTGCGATTTATACAACACCTTCAAAGCGACTATGTATTTCGATTGCTTCTCGCGCGCCAGGTACACGTTGCCGAATTTCCCGCGACCGAGCGGTTTGCCTATATCGAAGTCTTCCAACTTTTAACGTGTTTTATTACGTTCGCATTCGTTTTGAAAGAAGCAGCAAGAGAGGAAAAGTCAGTAAAACTCTATCTTTCTTTATTAATCATTTACTTTTCGAGTAGACAAAGTGATTGATTTTCGCGAGTTGTATTACTACTAAAATCACCTCTTCATCAAAATCGATTCGAAAAATTTAAATTCTTAAACGACAGACGAACAAAAAAAAGAGAGTTTTCGTCCGTTGGAGAAATAATTTTTACCTGCCACCGCTTCTCCCCCGTCGTCGTATTCGCTGTCGTAGTATTATTCGCATTATCATTCAAAGAAGAAGGCATTTGGTGATTGTGATGATGGTGTTGAGTCGTCAAAGTCGTCGTCGTAGCACCACCCCGTCGAGTCGATTTCCTCGCGCCTTCGCGCTGACGATGATGATGATTTTTTTCGTCCGCGTCGTCGTCGTCCCCGGTAGTAGGGGTGTTCGAGACGTCTCGGAGCTGTTGTTTCATCGCGATAGTTTAACTTTAGTCTGCGAGCGACGACTCAAAAAAACGCAATAATAATAACGCGCTATATACTCTCTCTAGTCTCTCTTCGATGAGTACGAGTAGTCGTAGGAGTAGGAGTAGTCGTATTCTTCAGAGCGCAAAAACGATTTGATTTGGGTGAGAGATTTTAAGTGATGCGTTTGTGTCTTTGTTTTTTCTCTCTTGTTTTTTCTCTCTTCTTCTTTGGGGGCGAAAGAATCCTTCCTCTCTTTCTTTCTTGGGCACACGACGAACGAGGGGAGGGGGTTGAACTTTTTTTATGCTTTTTTTATGCTTTTTCGTGTGAAATTTTGTTCTCTTCTGTCTGTGCTTTTTTTTCTTCGACGCAACCAAAGAAGAAGTCAAGAGAAGAAAATTCTGTTTTTTGCTTCAAAGAAGAAAAGGAAGAAAAGGAAGAAAAAATTCATTACCCAAGAAGAATAGAGCAGCGCTTTCTTGGTCTTTGTCTTCTTCTCCTGGACTCGTTTTCTCTCGCCTTAAAGCGACGCACGCAGAGAGAGAGAGAGAAAGAGAGAGAGAAAAGAGCTTCTTTCTTTTTGTGTTGTTCTTTTATATAGTAGTGGTAGTATTCTTTGAGACGAGATGATGATGATGAAAAGTCGTTGTTGAGAGAAAGAAGAAGACAAAATGCGCAAATTCTCTCGTTCGAAAAGCCTGACGATTCCGACGACTTCTTATGAGAAGAAGACCACCACCAACGATTTCGAGGAAAAGAAGAACAAAGATCAAGCGAATGAACTGGAGAGAATCGAAGCGATGACGTTTTGCGTCAGAGGAGGCGTTCTGATTAAATACGGGAGACGAGGGAAACCGCACGGGGCGGAGTTTAAGTTTTCCTTAGACGGGAGAGCGTTGGAGTGGCAAAATATAAAGAAGAAGACAAAGAAGAAGAAGACAAAGAACGACGAGAGAGAGTACGATTTTGAGAACGAGTTTTTAGAGCGAAATGGAGGTAAAGGAGCGTCCACGTCGAAGCGCGCGTCTTCTTTTTATAGCAGCGGGAGTAATACGTCCACCTTGCAGTTGCGCGACGTCGTCAAAGTGACGAAAGGAAGAGACTCGGCGATATTCGATCGGTA